>Ga0228710_1001214_pt1 | contig 37897 bp, 17 predicted proteins | sample MedpolnodulmetaG_FD_177995 | JGI IMG/M metagenome (GOLD analysis project Ga0228710, IMG submission 177995) | Root nodule microbial communities from Medicago polymorpha collected in Santa Monica, California, United States - pink nodules | ecosystem: Host-associated > Plants > Roots > Nodule...
CCCCGACCAGCCATAGGAAGGCGTAGTGCTTGCTTCTCCCTCCGTGCACTACTAGTAGACGACTCTCATTCTGTCAGGCCTACGAAGCCTATTAGACATATCCCTCTGAGACATATCTGCACAACAATTAAAAAAGCAAAAGTTCAATGAGACATTTTCATACGAACATTGTGTCATTTCCAACAATTCAACAACAACAACACTTATATTTGGGAAGTGTCATTTCAATCCGTAAACTACCACATTGCTCTCAAACATACTATAATCAACATTAACAAACCATATTCTAACTAATTTCATCATTAGCAATCGAAAAAACAAAAAAAAAAAATCATTGAGACATTTTACCAAACACATATAGTGTAATTTTCAAACAACTAAGAAATCTAACAATTTTTAAACCATAAACTACAACATTGTACCCTAAACAACATCTAAAATACAATTCCTAACTTAATTCATCACTAGCAATCATCAAAACTAACATGCAATCCCAATTTCTAAAAACCTAAAAATGTTATTTTTCTTCAAAAAAATCTGAAATTTCAACCAAAAAAATGCAATAAGGTAGGATAAGCAACACTTACTTGATATTGTGGGAGAAATTGAGTTTGAATGACACAAAAATGAAGAAAATCGAATTTGAAGGGGGAAAAATCGTATTTGAGAAGTTTGAAAATATGGGTGTTTTGGTTTTGTTCTGCTGTATATACACTTAAGTCACGTTGTGTGACTTAACTAACGCGGCGTGACTTAAGTCTCACAAAGTCTTAAGGTGCGTTAGTTAACTCACGCAGCGAGGGTTATCTAACGCAGGGGTATAATAGTTCAATCAGTTGGGCGCGAGTGAATCTTGTTAGGAGAAGAGCAGAATTCAATGGAAAAAGCAGAATGCGATCTAGGATCAAGTATCAATACAATGGCATTGTTAACTTTCGAACGGATGTAAGCATTGAAATTAAAACCGGCCCAAATAAAGGTAGGATTAGCCAATGGAAGATCGCTCGCCCTTATGGGATGGTAGAAGACATACCACTTAAGGTAAGGAATTTCACTTTAAAAAAAAAAATAGTTGTTCAAATAGCACACCTCTTTAAAGAGATATTAGCAATTGAGCTATATCATCTTTCCGAGAGTTTGTTCTAGAGAAATTTTTGAAGTTTGAATTTGATGGTGTTTCAGTATTTTAAATAGAATGTATCTGAATTGTTGAATGAACTAGGTTTTCTTGTGTCTATCATTTGTTGTTCTCTTGAAGTTATTTTGAGTAAATGGTACTCCTAGTTTGGTATAGTTGTTTGACATTATCTGCTAGCTCCAATTTATATATAGCAATTTATTTTATAAAAAATAGTAATAAAATTATTAACTAATATTAAATTAAGAAAATAGAATAACACTTGCATTTAGGAAAAAAAATTATAATTAAGAAGACACTTTTTTTTAAAAAACTAAGAATATAATACATTTAAACTAACAATCTAACATAAGGAATGTTAAGATTGAAAAATTACAAAGTTATCAATTACACAAACAACAGAACCTCCAAACCAAGAAGAAAACATAATGTTCAAAGCAGATAAAGTCACTCCAATACATTTGAGTGGTTTGCTATTACATTACTAGAAATCGTATAAAAAAGATTACTGCTCTTCCCCCAGCACAAAACACTCGCACCCTGCAGCCATGCCCAAAATGCCCCTGCGCTAGTTAAATAGCGCAAGTGTAAAATAATGCGCAAGTTAAGTGGAGTGGCGCAAATTAAATGGCGTAAGTTAAGTTGAATGGCGCAAGTTAAGTGGCGCAAAGTAGCTAATTCTTTTTAATTTATTTACTATTTTCAAATTATGTTATTTACTTTATTCTAATTTATTTATTAAAATTAATTTATTTACGTATTTACTTTATTCTAATTTATTTATGAACTTAAAATAAATATTTATTCGATTTTAGTCATTAAATAAATACAAATATAAATAAAAGGAAATGAACTAAATTAATATTTATTCATTAAATACAAAATTAGAAAATAAAAGCAAATATAAATAACAAGGAATGAACAAAATTGAGGTATATAACAATATCTCATTTTATTAATAATTCATACAATAATTTATTCGAATTCACTAAATCTACTTATTTTCTCCTTCTTGGGGTAAAAAGTGATCAATCTTCTTGGGGTAAAATAGTGAGCAGCCTTCTTGGGGAAAATACATCATCAACCCTTGGGCTAAATTTAAATCTGGTTTTTTTTTACCCCAAGAAATTCTTTTTATCCACGGTAAAAAGTTTCTGGGATTAAAAAAAGCAGATTTAAATTTATCCCAAGGGTCGATCACTTCCCCAAGTCGGCTACTCACCATTTTACCCCAAAGAAGTTTGATCACTTTTGCCCCAAAAAGACTATTGACAATAAAAAACAGAGAGAAAGAGAGGGAGAGAGTGAGGTGGGGGAAAAAGTGATATGGTGCGAGGAATTAGGGAAGTATGGAGGGGTTTTTATAGGTGGGAATGGTGATAGTATAGGTTATAAACACCATTAATGTGGTCAAAAAACGTGTAAAGTTTGGTAAAAAAACGTGTGGATTGAATGTTGAAAAACTGACCACAATCCAAAAAAGTTTGTTCTTCAGCTCTGACCACCGACCAACGTGCGTGAGTTAACTCGTGCACATGTCAGTGGTGCGTGACTTAAGTCACACAGAGCTTATAACGTGCGTGAGTTAAGACACACTGCGTGACTTAACTAACACAGGGGCATTATTGTCCAATCAGCTGGGTGAGAGCGAAACATGTAGGGCGATGAGCAGTTATCTATAAAAAATTATTAACTTTGGACTTGATCCAAGATCAAACCGTAAATTTTACCATACCTAAAAGTGTAAGTTAAACAATTTTGATTACATAACACAACATAATTGAGGAGCTTCCAAATTGACGCAATACATGCCAACAAAATTACATGAAAACATTCATTCACTTTCTCTCCTTGAGAAAACAACGTTACACAACTACTTCCTAACCAAGATAGAACATTCACCTATAATGGAAGACGCTTATTTTAAAATGCAAAAATGGAAGACGTAATATTTACTTAAACGTTGTTTGATGAGTATATTTCCTTGAACTTTAAAACCATGAAACATGGAAATTTCCTTCTTATATTCACAAGACTAAAATAATTAATTAAAAATTATATATTTTTATAAAAATAAGAGCATTTCTTTCGATTCAAATTAATTTTAATAATTCTTTCAAAAAAAATTAATTTTAATAATTAATTATTTATCACCACATGCAAGTTACGTGATTACCAATTTTTCCTTAGGTGGCCATTCGAGTTATTTGCAAGAGGATCTAAGAAAAGAGCTTCTAACCATAATTTGAAAGTTTTCAAATTTCTATGTCATTACAGCAGGATAAGATTAAAAACACCATACTAAATTTATCCACACAAAAAATCAATTTTCTATTCAAACTTGTGCCACGAACTCGATCCTCCAAGAGTCATTCTCGGCAGATATCTCCCAACTGGATACGACATAGAGATAAGGTTCCTCTACCTGCATCGTGAACTTTTATCAAATGGTAAACATACAAAATTTACCTAGGGCACTAGTTGAGACTTAATGTTCTTCCTTGAATCAAAATTCATTTGGTAATCAGAATAATATAATAAAATTGCCTTCAAGACTTCCTATGCAATCTAATAAGATTATTATTATTATTATTATTATTATTATTATTATTATTATTATTATTATTATTATTATTATTATTATTATTATTATTATTAATTATACCTTTTGTATACGCAAGGTAATTTGGGTCGAAGAGGGAGTTGGATGCCAACCATTCCATTTTTTACCCTTTTCACTTTTTTCATTACCCGAAGTTTTAGAAATAAAAATATAATAATGTGGACAATTGAAGGGTTTAATTATTTAATAATAGGGCAGGGATTTTTTTTCCATAGGGAGAAAAATATCTTCTTCAAAAAATATAAAAAAAAATATTGCTATATGTGAGAGAGGGGATCCTAAATCCTTGAGGAGAATGTTATGTTAGGGCAGGGATTTTTTTTCCACAGGGAGAAAAATATCTTCTCCTTCAAAAAAAAAAAAATAAATATTGCTATATGTGAGAGAGAGGGGATCCTAAATTCTTGAGGAGAATGTTATGTTAGGGCAGGGATTTTTTCCATAGGGAGAAAAATATCTTCTTCAAAAAATATTGCTATATGTGAGAGAGGGGATCCTAAATCCTTGAGGAGAATGTTATGTTAGGGCAGGGATTTTTTCCATAGGGAGAAAAATATCTTCTTCAAAAAATATAAAAAAAATATTGCTATATGTGAGAGAGGGGATCCTAAATCCTTGAGAATGTTATGTTAGGGCAGGGATTTTTTTCCATAGGGAGAAAGAGGATCATACAACCCAATAATTAAAAGGAAAGTCGTCCTAAACATTTTGGAGGCCATGTTCTAATTTTGCAAAATTTTGGACGCCAAAATAGTATATGCAAGAATTTAGATCCTAACAATTGATATATGCAGAATTTTGAACTCTTAAAATTAATATATACATGAATTTAGATCCTAACATTATAGAGGCCTCAAAATTTTGATATAATTAAGTTCAAAATATTATATTTAGACATTAAATTTAATATAAAATTTAGACACTTAAACATTTCTACTTAAACATTTCTATTTAAAGTTTTTGTGCAACTTGCACTTGGCCATAACTATCCCAGTCCTTATGGCATTAGTTTAATAAACAAATATAGTAATGTCGTATTGAAAAATATTGTTGAATTTTTTAGAAGTTTAGACATTATTGTTTTCAATACAAAAGAGAGTGTATTAGCATGATCATCTAAAAGAGACTATTTTGATCTCTAAAAAATAATTAAAATGAGATAGTTTGAACCCTGATATCGAAAAGGTACATAAATAACTATTTAAAAAAAAAATCACTCATTGTTCTTTTTTCTCTTCTTTAACATTCAAGCATCTTCTATATGGATATAAAATTGCAACTATAACTTTTTTTTTTACAGAAAATTGCAACTATAACTAAATAGCATGTATTCTATTTTTTGTACACTTTTGATATCACCATCATATCAATGGATAGTGCTAATTTGTGCCCTTAGGACACATGTTAAGAAACTAAAGAAGAAATATTTTCTAAAATTTTGTGCATTCAGTTCATTAAAAAGTTAAATATTAATACGATGCATAGATTCCAATAAATTATTTTTATATTTGAATCATTAACTTGTGCCCTAAAAAAAAAAATGAGAACTATCGTCAATATTTAATTGAATAATTCTTGTCTTTAGATGACTTTGCTTGAATGCTAAAGAAAATAATAAATGATTTATTGAAGAATAAACTATGTAGAACCTTTTTTGTTGTAGGAAACAAATTTTCTCTTTGAAATTATTTTATGGACATGTAGCACTTGTGTGACATTGTGGTCTCAATGTCATGTGACATTGGCCAACCACAATTTGACAACTGGATTCCTACTCTCACTTTTATAAGGATGGTTTGCTTTTTGTTATTTTTTTAAGGAAAGGATGACATGTGTCACATTGTGGTTGGCCAATGTCACATGCATTGGCACCACAGTGTCACGCAAGTGCTATCAGTCCCATGATCCAAGTAGATTGTTTTCTCAACAAACAAAAGAAAAATCCCTTAGGCTTTGATTGCGAGTTTGGAGGGGAAGGGAAGGAAAAATTTGGAGAAAAAAAAAAAGGAAGGAGTAAGAGGAAGAAATAGAGGAAATTGGAAGGAGGGGCTTTATGAGGCTTATTTTTCTTCAAAATATAAAACCCTCCTCATTTGGGGAACTAAAAAATTGTATTTTGGGGAACTACAAAATTATATTGGATGAGGGTTTTGGAATGCTTATATGAATTCTTCAAATTTAATATATGTTGTTGTAATATTCTTAAAATTAAATATATAATAATCATAAGCATTAATTTATCACTCTAAAAATATACTCTTTCATAAAATGTGAAAGATTTCTCAATTTTTCCCTATATTTCTCTCCCTCCAAAGCATTTCCTTCCCCTCCCTTCCAAACTCCCAAACAAAGCCTTAGGGAAAAAATTTAGGTATTCACTCAAAATTACTATAAAACCCTTGTAAACATATTTCAGTCTTAAATATATAAGTTAAATAAATTAGTAATCCAAAAAACGTGTACAACCTTCGTATTAACATAAATTTAAATGTAATTTATTTTAGAAAAAATTTGTTATTTTTATTAATGTATATTTTTATTTTATTTTAAATTTTTTAAGTTTGAGCAAGTTATTTGCTATTTTTATGAACTATGAAGTCTTAATGAGATGGAGGAGAAGTATTCTCCGAAGAGAGGAACAAGGACGGAGATGGTGAGTATTACAAAGGAAAGGGAGTGGAAGAGCACTCCCTGCCTACCCCATTTACATCCCTAACCCTAAGAATCAATCAGACAGATCCATTTACAAAAAATACGAACATATTTCAACACACTATATCTTATTGATTGAAATTTTATCAGTCTATATGTATAGTTCAACTGACTTGTGCTAAGGGTGGCAAGAGTTAAAAGACCAGAGTTCAATCAAAAATATATTATTAGCATTCACAATACCAAATCAAAAACTTAAGATGTGTGAAAATATTCAAATTGCTTTATTATATAAATAAGGAGCAGAGGTAGGAAAAAAAAAAATTGAACATGAGTTTTGAGATGCATTAATGGAGCAAAATAAATAATTTAATCAAGAGGCAATGGGCAGTGCACATAAGCTAGGGCGCCCTTAACAATTTTATAACTACTATCAATATATTGGATTCATACAGCCAATGGTCAACCTCCAAAAATACAAGCACATTCGATTCATTTCATACGGCCATGGTAAATTATATCATATTGGTAGGTAACATAACTGTTCCCCCCAAAAATAACATAAATTTGATCCTAGAATCGTCCACTTGGGCAACCCCATATAAAAAGAACAGATGATCAACTGCGGACTCATAGATTGGTCTCATAGTGGGACACAAAGGACCAAAGTTGTGGGGATATATTGGGGTACATTGTGGGGGTCAAAGACTCTACTTACGGTGGGTTAACAAAAACAAACCATTAGTTATCTAGTTCATTGTCGCTTCAAAGTAAGCTTGTTAAAACTTTAAAATTGCAAAGAAGCCACAATAGCAATAACTAATGGAGGAAAGCGTATCCACCTTGTTTATCATCCAACATTCTACACGCCACCCTCAAAGTCCTTTCTTATTCCTAAAGCTTTGCCAGACCACCACCCAAATTCTAGTCCTTTCTATATTATTTTACAATATAATTAAACAATTAAGAATATTAAAAATTTGATAGTTTTTTTTTTGAATGGCAAATGTTAGTATGTTACTTTTTTTCTCCTTGTCAGGACTTGTGCCCTAGACCTCCAACTCCTTAACCATTGGTTTAAACCAGTTGAGCTACCCAACCCTACCCCCTTAAAAATTTGATAGTAACCAAGCCTCTCTCTTCCCCGCTACATTTTTCATCACCATCCAAAGGGGAAATTTTTCAAAATTTGATTCTCTATTTTCTCAAATTCAGAGCCCGTGCTATTATAATGTTTAATTATAATTTTTAATTGTAAGAGTTGAGTTTTTGGAAGAGAATAAAAGCTAACGGCCCTAAAAGATTTTTACTGACCTGAAACGTCCCTCTTCATGCATGTATTCATAAATGTTGATATCCTGAGAAAACTAATTTTACATGGCATTATCATGAGAAATTCAAATGAGGATCCACTTCCCATCACCCCTTTCCTAGTCCGCCCAAATAGCTACACATTCTACCAAATTATGTGTTTCTAAAACTATACTAAAGCAAGCATCACAGACGAACATGTATTTATTTATGTCTGGAAGTAGTTCTACTTCCATCTTTAACTCAATTTAAACATCAGCTGTTTCTATAATTTTTGTAACATTTCAAGTGCACCCACCTAAAACCTCTAAAATATTCATTTGTCAATTGCTTTCCGACATTAAGTTCCAAATTATGTGATCCTTGATCAAAGTTTCGTATTCCTACAGAAAGCTAATTATGTTTTCATGTTGTAGTCTTAACTTAGGACTCATAAGAACTACATCCTGCCACAAAAGAGACATCACCATTATTGTAGGCAGCAACTTAGAATGTTCATATCTATCACTAAATATCAATTGAAGAGTTCTATTGTTCAAAGGGGGTTGGATTGAAAGTGGGGTTATTCCTAAAATTGAGTTCAAAAGAGCTAACTGACAATTGAGGTTCACTGTCTCGGAATGAGCGCGGCACAAGGTTAGCTATTCTACTTGATCATAAAATTAGTACCATCGATAAAAAAAAATAAAAAATCACAGAAGGAAAAGAATCAACAAGAGAGACTGATCATTCAATAGACAATTTAAATCAGTCAAGCTAAGGTAAAGACTGTTATTTTAGTTAACAAGGAAATTGTTGACATAAATTATTAAGATTGAAAATCACAAACCTGATAAAAAAACACACATTGACAAGGTAGAGATTGAGACCCAGAATCGCCAATCAAGAAGTCTATCTCACCACTTCAATGAAAGCTCCCAACATTGTGATAGAAAGATGGTATAATCTTTAACTAGGAAGCGATTCTAGGAATAAAAAAACAAAAATCCAACAACCCCTAAATTAGAAGACAACATTTTCAAATTATTGCCACTATCACCACTTCATATTATTTGAATCCATATATAGACTATAGGTCACTTGCACCACAGTTGAATAATCTTAGATGAATATTAGTAAAATTATGACAATGACATCCCTTTCGAATTCCAACAATTGGAAAAGGTTTCCAAGAACTAAAAAAATCCTTAGACACAACTCCCCAAGTACTAAAGTAATCCTTACACACAACTCCCAAAGTAACCAACACACCCTACGGCTTTGTTTGGAGGGGAAGGTTTCGGAAAAAAGGAAGGAGTAAGTGGAAGAAACAGAGAACATTGGAAGGGGATGGCTTTGGGGGGGTTAATTTTTCTTCATAATACAAAACCCTCCTCATTTGGGGGAACTAAAAAGTTGTATTGGAGGAGGGTTTATATGAATTCTTCAAATTTAATATATGTTGTTATAATATTCTTAAAAATATATGAATCATAAGCATTAGTTTATCATTCTCTAAAAAAATACTCTTTCAAAAAATGTGAAAGATTTCCTCTATATCCCCCCCCCCAAGCCCTTCCTTCCCTTCCCCCTCCAAACAAAGCCTAAATGTATTTGAAGCAACCATCAAAGTCATTTATGTTTTTTTTATTTTTTAAAAATCTATCTGTCATGTTTTGTCAAAGCTCAGAATGCTATGCAGTTCAAAACCAACATAGAGGAAAACTATATTGGAGGTACATGACATGGATCAATAAATCAAATTTAATTGTTGCAACTCAATTCTACATATTGCTCGTACATGACATGGATCACATAATTCTAAACAAATATATCATAATTGTTGTAACTCAATTCTAGCACTTAATATCCTGTTCTCTAGTAAACTTTTCCATTTGACAAGCCTACATATCGCCATATAAGTTATACTCTAAATCATAGCCAGGGTGTTCATGACCTGACACAGCCTATTTAGGGTCAAATATATGGCATAGTTGTCAATCCCGGATAGGGGAGCAGCTGACCCCGAAAGTGGGATAGCAGGATAGCATGCAGCGGGATGGCCGCTATTTAAATATTTATATATAATTATCAAATGTATACTATATATTTAAATATTTTTATACAAATATTGATTATATACAAGTAAGTTTAAACTACTATATTATTTAGGGTTAAATATGTTTTTAGTCCTTACATTTTGCGCCCCTTTGAAGAATAGTCCCTACATTTCATTAAATGTTTATAAAATCCTCTTATTTTATCTGCATCCCTGCTATTAATTCTTTAACGGAATGCTGATGTGGCAGTTAATGGGTCCCAATTATTTTAGGGTTAAATATGTTTTTGGTCCCTACATTTTGCATGACTTTGAAGAATAGTCCTTATTATTTTAGGGATTTTAAAAACATTTATTGAAATGTAAGGACTATTTTATAAAGTCACACAAAATGTAGAGACCAAAAACATATTTAACCTTAAAATAATTAGGACCCAGTAACTGCCACATCAGCATTCCGTTAGAGAATTAACAGCAGGGACTAATTTTGATAACGGAGATAAAATGTGAGGATTTTAAAAACATTTAATGAAATGTAGGGACTAATCTTCAAAGGGGCACAAAATGTAAGGACTAAAAACATATTTAACCATATTATTTACTACACTATTCAATTATTGTTCTATTATTTACTAAATAATATTATTTTATTTAATTATGTTACATTGCAATTTTATAATTATTTTATATTGTTAACTACTAGTACTATTGCTATTACAAAAATAACTACTGCAACACAACGCTCCGCTGCTATTGGAGCACTATTTGCTGCTATTGAAAACGTATGTGGTATATTTAATAATTGCATGAAATTTTTTTCTTTTATACGCAAGTATATGATAATTTTATCATTTTATTTTGTTAGTACTTCAAGAAGACCAAATCAAGTCTTCGACCTGGTCTTGATTAGACTTGCACATCATCAGATTTACTCTAGTCTAGGGTTGGATTTAAGTTTAAGCTTTTAGCACAATTAAAATTTAGGGCCTGGTGAGAAACATAATATTTGTCCCAACTCGTTCCTTGACACCCCTAGAGTCAGTAATCGTTAATTAATAATTTTGAACAAAAAGTTGTTTAAATCTCTTAGCTACGAAATTCGTCACGTAAAAAGCCAGTAAATTTAGCAGCAACCATTTAGCCTACAGTCCTCTTTAAAAATGATGTATTAAGCTACTTCCCATCAAGGATAAGTTGTATCAATGTATTGACCAATTAATGAATAATATGGAATAGCTAGCTAAACACCTGACGCAGTGACACTCAAACTGCTCAAATGTGAGAGACCAAAAAAAAAAAACTATACTGAACATTCTTTCATAGTTTTCCCATTAATAAAAAAAAAAAACTTTTTAAAAATAGAAGAAAAAGATAGCCCCCGTTTGCTTTAAGCATCTCAGCCATTTTTGCTTTGATCACTCTGAATTTCCTCCAGATATAGGTTTTTTCAGATAAATCACATTTGTGTTTACGAAACCCGCCATACAAATTGCAATTCGCAAACACGCAGAGAATGGCGCTCAGGCACCACTATTGACTACCTAGTTACAAATGATTTCTTGGTTGTTTTATATCAAATGCAATTCATGTTTTCCCTTCTCAACATTAATCTGCTGTGATTAACACAGTTCTATTATTTTCTTCTCTTCAAAAACTTGGTAAAATTCTCACCAAATTTAGTACTTCCCTTTTTCTAATGACTGGGTTCGCATCTTTCCTACAGAAATACATCTTTAACTAGAGCTAAGACTATTTTGATGAGATTCGACCTCGGTAAAATAAATAATAGGAACAGCTAGGCTAATTTCGATGTAGTAATTTACAGGAGAAATGTCAACTAGTCCATATGTTTATTTTTTGGGAAATGCTAACTTGTGCCCTTAAGGCACAAGTTAATGAGTTAAATGTAGAAATTTTTTGTTGGAATTCGTACACAGAATTTAATTTTTTAACTTTTAATTAATTAAATGCACAAGTATTAAGAGAATATTTCTATTTTTGTGTTGCTTAACATCTTCCCTTAGGGCACAAGTTAGCATGACCCTTATTTTTTAATTAAAAAATATTAGAAGCAGGGATAAGCAACCTTAATCTTGTGGCATGCACAAACAAAACAGGTCAGTTGCAATCTAATTTAATATTTTTGTTCTGCAATAAGAACCACTGGAATCACTGAAGTGGCACAATTCCTGCACACTTATCGTGATTCTAACCAAGGCTAATGTCAAGCCCTAATTTTAACAAGCAATATGGATTGCCAGCAACTATTAACCTACAAGTTTGCTAGGGAAGTAAAGGCAAGTTCCTGAAAAGGGTGTCGCCTGAAAACAAGGTAAGCACATTCCTATCAGCTTCAGTGCACCTTTGACATCATTGAACCCAACATCTAACAAATGCTTGCAGCTCTCAGGATGTGGGTGTTGAGGAAGTTTAATGGCCAATCCATAGAATTTTTTATCTTTCTAAATTTTAAAACTGAATATAAACTGACTTTTAGAATGCAAATTATAGAATAATTGAAGGACAAATTTAAGTGGCATCTATTTATATAGAAATTGTGATGACAATTTTGTCCCCTCATTATAGCACAGTAAAAACAAAACCTGGGTTTCAAGAAAAATATCCAAGACACCGAAAGGGGTGAACCCTTTCTAAAAGATCAAGACAGGCTAAAGATAACAGCCTGGAATATTGAAAATTTGATAGGGTTGATCGGGAAACAATAACTAGGGAAAAACCAGGATATTCAGTTACCATCAATGCACGATCATCAATAGGAGGCTTCTATTGAAAAACAAAATATTGCAATCCATAAAAATTGCACTTACCAATTGCATGTAAGTAACCTATGCAGAATGAAATGACATAAACTGCTAAATAGCACCAAGGTTGAGACAACTATTCTAGTTATGAAGTACGGATTTCAAATTCAAAAACCAACAACTTAACTGCCACAGGACATCAGATCCAAAAAGCATCTCCATTTAACATGATAGCTGCAACTTGAAATGACTTAACTGCCACAGGACATCAGATCCAAAACGCATTTCAATTTAACATGATAGCTGCAACCTGAAATGACATGAACAGTGAATAATTTTGAAAAAGGAAAGGGCAGTGGAATGATGAGCATTGCTAAATGTAATAATACCATGGCAACTTCTTTCAACAAACAGTATGAGAGCGTACCATAACAACCGCAAACCACAACCACTCAATGCTTATTTCCATGACCCTCAAAACCAGTAGCCCGTGTCTTGTTTCCATCTTCAACTGAGGATTGTTCACTGGGTATTCTAAAAAACATTAACCAAGGGTTTATATTTCACAGGAAAGCTTAAATTTTTCCGCAAATATGAAATAATATCAAGAACAGCAACAAAAAACCTACAGCTTCTGTTTCTTCGCATTGTGTTTGATTGTTTTAACTATATCCATGGCCATCTTCTGGTGCTCCCTTGTTTGAGAATGCAATTCTAAACCTTCAACTGTTTCACAGTCGACTTTACATATCCGGCACCACCCCATACTGGCAGCCTTTCTTCTCCTCAAATTATCAAACGACCTGGTATCTCCCTGGAAAACACAAAAGTAATAAGACACAAATCAATTCCAATTACCTTGTTTCAATTCACAAAGAAACAACAATCACAATACATTCCTGATAAGAATAACAGACACAAAAAATGAATGTCAATAATCAAAACTTACTGTTAAAAATCCAGCATCATTATTAAGTCCTGCAAGGGAAAAGCTGCTCCTAAACCCAGGTTCACCAAGCTGTGGATGACCTGGCCTGTTGCCTTTGGTAAAAGATTCAAAACTCCGTGAACCACTAAGTTCAAAGGCTCGCATATGACCAGGATGATCGCCAAAACCGATACGCTCCCCAAGCTGCAAATGTCTGGGAAAATCATGTGGACCCAAATGTTCACCTCTTTGGAAATGGCCAGCAAATTCATCCTGACCAATGAAATTTCCCCTCCTTGGATGTTCACCCATTCGCAAATTACCAAAACCATCAAACTCATCTCTATGCAAATGGCTAGGGGGATGAGGAAACCGACCATCACGGAATGCAATGCCAGATGAATCACCAAATCGACTTGCAGTTCTGCCTTCAAAATCATCTATACCTGACTTACTAATAAGACCACCAGAGAGGGGCCCCAATCTCCGGGAAGGCATATCAATGTATTCACTACCAGGACTTCTTGGAGCCATACCATCCATACGATGTATCCCGTATCCAGGACCTGGTCCAAGATGACCAGGATGAAGAGTTGAACCTGGTTTCTTGATGGCATCGTCATGAAAACCAAGTGGCCTCTTTCCAGCTTCATGCCTAGGGAATTTCCTAAGATCATCTTCAAACTCTCTCCTATCAATATTTTGTTGACTAGGAGTCTGGAAAGATTTGAACCTTTCATCCTGCACACCAAAACCTTCAGGGGCATGTGGTTGAAAGTTACCTGTCATTCCACCGTGCATATCTCCATGTGGGGGGGCACCAAACTGTGGCCCTCCACTTCGAGAAAAATTGGAAGCTCTAGTATGGAATGGCGGTTCATGAACTTGGTTATACAGTCCTGCAGGGGGTCCACCATGAGGCTGGGGTTGAAAGGTGTGCCCTGGAATATTAAACTGGGCGTCAGAACCATGTGGTTGCTTGAACATGGTTGGCTGAAAATTATCCATTGAGTTTAAGGGCTGTCCTGAAGGAAGAGCAGGGGCAGTTCCATGATTCCTGAGAAGAGTTGAAACATTTGCTGCAGAGAGAGGCTGATTTGGACCTGATGGATGTGGCAATTGTGATGTCAGCACTGCAGAAGATCTCTGCTGGAAAGAAGCTGGATGAGATGGCTGAGCTAAATCCCCAGACTGCATCCCTTTATATTCATCAATGCCAGATCTATGACCACCATTGGTTTGAGAGACAGCTGGTGCGGGATTGACAGCACCAGAAGGAGGTCTGTCATCACTGTGCAGCTTATTAGTTTCTGATTCAGAGAGTTTAGTCTCTGCCTTCAGTGGAGGTCCATCTTGAATCGCATTGCCTTGAATAACAGATTGATCATTATTATTATGTTGAACCCCGGTTCCTTCAGAAGCCTCTCCCTTCTCAACATTCTTATTCAATGTATCACCATTTTCTAATGCATTAGCATTTGGGTCTAACGTCTTCACAGAGTGTGGATCTTCGCTATTTTGCTTACTCCCAACCTCGGTTGCTTTCAAATTTGTTTCTCTTTCAGATTTCAACTCACTCTTTCCAAGTTTCCCAGAGGCAGAGTCGGTTTGTTGCTCAGTGACATCACCCTGTGCCCTTGAATGCACTTGATTATTGGTCCCAACCAACAAATTCTGATTCCCTGGTCTAACAGGAATTGTATTGGCAGATTGTGCAAATGGCTGTACATGTCCTGCATGGTTGGGAGGTCTTCCAACAGCATTTTGAGTTAGTGCTGTATTACCCTTCGACTGTGGATAAGCATGCTTGGGAAATGAATGTACTGGACCTTGCGGTCGTGGATGAGATGGCATAGGCATCTGGTGTTGTGCAAATGGTTGCTGAGGTAATATTTGTTGACCCGGTTGCAAAATAGGACGTTGGTTGGTTTGTCCAGTTGGCTGATTAGGAGTATATCCTTGCTGCTGTTGTAGAGGAGGCGTGTTTTGACCTTGAACAGCTGAAGGCAACAAAGCTAGCTGTTGGTTAGGATACATAGCATGAGACTGATTTGGGCGCATCATTGGAGTTTGCTGAGGAAACTGATTCTGCATCTGGACAGAATGCTGGCCCGGGAGTTGAGGCCCGCTTTGGGGATTCAAGTGCATATTAGATTGAGGGGCTCCCATTTGCATATTATGATGAGGCAGAGGTTGGGGATAAGAGTGATTCCCTGTCACTGCATGTGACATTGCATTTTGCACTTGAGGCTGTACATTAGGATTCATGGGTTGGTGAGATTGCATCTGAGGCTGAGAAGGATGTTGAACTGGAGCATTATTAGGTTGCATTTGTTGTTGAGGTTGAGGGACAGGATACTTCTGAACTGGTTGCTGATTTTGAGGCTGTGAATGCTGCATTTGAGGATGAGGTTGCTGATAAGGAGGGATTTGAGTATGTTGTTGAGGTTGGGGTTGCCCAGAATGAGGCTGAACTTGGGGGTAAGGATAAGACTGAGGCTGAGGGAAGGCTTGACCATGGCCAGGTGGGTGACTCATCTGCCCATGTGGCTGTACAGCAGGTTGAAGCTGCTGTGGTTGTTGGGGAACTTGCATCTGATTCTGAGATTGTGGGGCCACAGGAGTCTGAACATGTGACACTGGCTGAGACAGTCCTTGAACCTGAGGCTGTGCTGGAGGTTGAGCCTGCAACTGGGGCTGTGTCTGTGTCTGTGTCTGTGTCTGTGGCTGAGGTTGAGGCTGGACATAGGCCTGTTGGTATTGTGGAACAGCAGACTGTTGATAGGGGTAATACTGTTGATACTGCTGTTGGTATGGATCTTGTCCGGGGTATTGCTGGTAGTATTGTTGATATTGTTGCTGCTGTTGATACCATTGCTCAGCCGTTGGCTGCACAACAGCTTGACCTAAAGCTTGGGTTTGAGATGCCGAGTTTGGTAGCTGATTCGCAACATGCCCAGCTGCAGTAGTTGCTACAGCTGTTTGAGAAGCCGCAGGTTGCGAAGCTGTTGCCGCAGCTGGAGCAGCAACCGCAACCTGGGTCTGATCAGTAGATGCAACAGCAGTAGCACTGGTAGCTGAAGAATCCTGGCCGGTAACCGCCCCTTGCTGTAGCTGACCCTGCCAATTAACAAACATAAGATTTAAGAACCAGCCTACGAGCAAAAGACGAAAAAAACTTATTAATGTATATACACATAAACACGACACTTACCGAACAAGTCTGTGCATGTTCTTCTACTTGACGATGCACTATTTGAAGCCCGCACCTGTTGCAAACAACAGGATAATTTCCAAAAGAACATCCTTTACAATGAGATGTACAATCAGACAAAGTTCCTTGCCATGAACATCCACTCCTATGATACAAACAATGAACAGCTATTTTCCCAATGGTTTCCGCCAATGTCTTATTCGACTCAATCAACGGCTGCAACCAATTAAACCACCCAAAACACAAATTCATAAACACCAACGAAAAAACAAAAGAAAACATTGCACATTGCACATTACACATAACTACATTCGAACCTTTGAATCGGCCTCGGTGACCAAATAACCATCATAAGGGCACGCCCTGGTTGTACCGACGACATACGTCAAACATGGTTTGCAATATAAATGAGTGCATTGTGACTGCAAAGCTTCATTCGGAAACACGAGAAGGCGACAAACAGGACAAAAATACTCTCCAGCAAGTGATTGAATATTGATTATGCATTCATTATCAAAACCCATTTTGAACAACTGTGTAATCAAATCACAGCTTCACCTCCAATCATGCATAAACCTAATTGCATAAACACAAATAAATTCATTCAGTCAAAACATCGAACACTTAACATGCAAAATAAAAAACTCGAATGAAAACGAAAATAGGTTAAACCTAACAGATTTTGCAAAGATTCAATAACAGAGTTTATGTGAAAATGTTATCGATTCAACACGAAAAACAAAACCTGCTACTGAAAAAATCTCAATGAGAAAAAAGAAAATTGTGGAAGATCGTGTTTTTAGATATGAAAGAGTTGAAATGAATTGAGAAGGGGTTACCGGAAAGTTGAGAGATCGAAGGGTTTGGAGCAAGATTGCGTTGCGGAGGGGAGAGAGAGAAGAGGGTGGCGGAAACGAAGAAGAAAGTTCAGTACAAATGTAAAAATGCGTTTTTTATTAGCGAAAGGTGAAGAAAACAAACAGACAAGTCACAAGGATGGTGTGTGTTGGTTGCACCCCCTAGCTTCGCTAATGTAAAACCCCACTACGGACTCATTGAAACGACGGCGTTGCTGGTTCCCCAGTGCTAATATACTTTTAAGAGTAATGCTAGCAACACTCTATTTTTAACACTCTCTCCAACACTCACTTTTTTATTGGTAATTTATAGTGGATCTCACACTTTGGAAATGGGTACCACTTAAAGTGGTGGGTCATATCATGATTTCACCTAATAAAAACGTGAATGTTGAAAATAGATTGTCCCTAACATTCCTCTACTTTTTAAATTATTTGAGAAATTCTTACCTCGCCCTCTATTTTCTGTCACCCTACTTTTGGATTATGAATATTTAACATCCTTTATTTGAGAATTTTATTTTATTTTTTTTAAAAAAAGTGAAAAAATTTTAACGTATATAATATAGAGTTGAATATATTTTTACAGTGATATTATGTTTGTCTCAGATCTCATTCACCATGATATTCGATATTAGAATACTCCTTTAATTAATAAAAATTTTCTCCCTTTTGAGGCTCAACAAATTCTTTAATTGTCAATTCTTTCTCTCAATTGCAAGATGAATTTGTGTGGGATGCTTCACGGTCAGCTATTTTTTCTGTGAAGAGTTCATACCATTTCTTAAAGGCAAGGCGTGAAGCAGATGGCTCACATAGCTCAATGCAGGACAATAATCACCAAGTGTGAAAAAATTATGGAAAATATTAGTGGATGATTCTACTTTTCTTTATGGAGAAAATAATGATATAATTTCACACCTCTTTATGGAGTGTCATTGGTTAAAGCAGATATAGTTTGCTTCCTCTTTAGATGTGGTATTTAATTAGCATGATTCCAGGTATGTTCATTTTCATAAGTGCTTAGAGGAAAATATTATTAATGTCGATGAGAAAATTATAGTCCACGTCTTGTCCTTCTGTTATGAGATGTGGTGTGCTAGAAATAAGATGTTTTGAGGGTACTGATGTTGATGTGGCTGCAACTATTCAAAAGGCACAAATATCTATTGTGGATTTTAAGAGTGTTAGTATTGTGTTGGTGGATACACTAAGTGGAGGTCCAATTTTGCCAATATATGATGTTCATTGGACCCCTCCTTTTAGTGGTTTCTATAAGTTTAATGTTGACGCAGCAGGTCCAATAGAGGGTGATAAGTGGAGTATTGGTGTTGTGGTGAGAGATAATGAAGGTGTTGTCGTTGGTGCTAGTTCTTGGTAAGTCTTTTAATTGTCAGATTCAGAGGTTGCAGAAGCCTTAGCTATGCGGAAGGGTTTAGAATTTGCAAAAGACATGTCTTTTCTGAATCTTATAGCAAAATCAGATGCTTCTAATGTGGTTTTAGCGTTGAATGCTCATCAACAATCTCTCAACTATGTTGGCTCTATTATTCGAGATTGTATTAGTTTTAAGTGTAGTTTTTATAGTTTAAATTTTTTGCATGTTAGGCGTGAAGCCAACCAAGCTGCTCATTATTTAGCTAAATATGCTCTTAAGAATTTAGATTGTATATAGGTTGAAGAAACTCTGCCTTGTATTTCTGCAGTCTCGACATTTGATTTATTGCCAGACTTTCATTAATGAAATTGTCTTTAACGTAAAAAAAAATGTTTTTTATCTCTATAAATATATTAAATTTTCATTTTGTCCTTTTAAAATTTGGGTTAAATATATTTTTGGTCCTTATAAATATGTCAACTTTTTGTTTTAGTCCATCTAAAAAATTTCTTCAACTTTTAGTCCCTGAAAAAAATTTCATCTTCACTTTTGGTCCCTCCTTTAAAGTAAACTTATATGCAGAATTCATATTTTTTTAATAAAATTTTGCAGAAAAATTCGTAATATTATAAGAATCTCTCCCAAAAAAAATTAGAATTATTTAATAAAACATGAATTTAATATGAATTTTTATATTTTTTATGGTTAAAAATTCATATTTAATTTGTGTATTGTTAAAAAATTCCAATTTTTTTGAATTTTTTTTTACAATATTCTACACATTTTTACACAATTTCATTAAAAAAATATTAAAATTAACTTAAAAATAGGGACCAAAAGTAATGATTGAAAATTTTATAGGGACTAAAGTTGAAGTAAAATTTTAGAGGGACTAAAATGTAAATTTGGTATATTTATAGGGACAAAAAACATATTTAACCCTTAAAATTTTCTTTCCACTTTTATTTTTTTAAGATCTTCAATCGTTATTTTTTGTCTCTATTTTTAAATCAACTAGTGTATTTTTTTTAATGAAATTATACAGAAATGTGTAAAATATTGTAAAAATCTCTTCCAAACAAAATTAGAACTTTTTAACAAAATATGTACTTTTAACCTCCAAAACTATAAAAATTCATATTTAACTCATGTTTTGTAAGAAAATTCTTTTTTTTTTTTTGAGATTTTCTTAGAATATTATAAAAAAAATCTGCAAAATTTTATTCAAAAATATGAATTCTACATATGAGTTTACTTCAAATGAGGGATCAGAAGTGAAAATGAAAAACTTTTGAGGGACTAAAATTCGAAGAAATATTTTATAAGGGCTAAAAAGAAAAGTTGGTATATTTACAGGAAATAAAATCATATTTAACCTTATAAAATATAAACTGCACAAGAGTGTTTTACAATAGAAAAAAGAGTGACAATGTTTTAGATTGTCTGTAACAATATCTTAAGAGCAAAGTACAATTGTGTGGGATAGAGGTGCAGTTTCTGATGGGTTAGGTTCAGTTGTTTGGGGATAGCAATTGTTGATTGATTTCGTGTTCAGAGTCAGGTTGGTCGATAGCTTCTGAACAATTATTTTGAAGGGTTTCAGTCCAGGCTAGGTTGTTCCTTGTTCAAGTTGAGGCTGGGGGGAGTCTGTTGCAACACCAATTGAATCATTGTCATAAATTATTTCTGCATCTCACACTTGGTTAATAATTGTGTCATAGACAACACTTACTTGTATAGTTTGAGGTATTTGAGTTGGTAGTCCAAGTAAGGGAAGGGGTCCAACAAAGTTTGAAGGGGTTGCTTCAATAGCTTGGTCAAGTTTGGTGGAGGTTTGATTTAGAAGTTCATCAGACATATATTTCTCCAGCTCATCTATTGTTGTCTGTTTGTCTTGAAACAAAGTATAAAAAAAAATAGATTTGCAGCTGATAACTTAACCTTTTCAGAAATGTCTTTATCTGATTCATCATCAAATGAACCATCAGACACAAATGGGTGATGTTAGCTTAACCATGTTCAAAGGTTGATAAATGTTGATTGGTGATGGTGTGTTCAGAAGACGTGTGTTCAAAAGATGACGATAGGTTTGATGAGGAAGGTGGTGTAGGTAATTTTGGTGAAGGGGCTTTTTGTGAGGTTTGGGGAAGGGAAGAGGGAAGAACTTCAAAATTAACTAAATTTACATTCAGGGAAGGCTCAAAAGTACCATTATCATAAGTGGTCTCTGGTCTTCTAGCTAATGATGCCCTCCTAGACTCACCAAGAAGTTTAGCAACCTTTGCTTCCACCAAACAACCTGTGCTTTTAGCATAGCAACATCAGAAGTTCCTTCGACTGCTTTGTTATTAAGTGTAGTACAAAACCCATTTTAGTTCAACAAAGATCACCAAATATATAATTTTCGAGTTAATATCTCAAAGCCTTTTTAATTTTGACGAGATATGAAAATAGTAAAATACAAAAACACATGTCACTAATTGAATTTTAGATCATTCATATTTTAGCAACTTAAATGGATTATTTTCTGATATTTTAATTTAACCCTTACTTGGCAATTTATAAACTTCTCCCAAATGGATTTTTACAAAAACTATTTTTAGCCCTCGTCGATATTACAATTTCTTAAAATTGATAGATAAAATATCATTTTAGGCAAATTATTATCTTTATCATTAAATGTGTAATCAATGGCGACAATTGTACTTTAATGTATCAAAATTTTAATAGTAATTGATTGTTCATTAAGTTAATCAAAATAATTCTTAACAATAAGACACTCTGCCAATATTGTCATATCATTATATTAATGGTGGATTCTAGGGTGAGGGATCAATCAAGTCCCTCACCGGTGAAACACATAAAAAATGCCGTTGGATTTAATGAACGTGTTGATATTAAAATTGAGAACATTAACAATTTTCCACACACAATCATGCATTATCTCTTCCCTGTCCACTCCAATCCACCAAATTCCCTCGAAGATTCTTGCTGCAAATCAAAAATTTTCTAACAAAATAATCTACCTTTTCATGTGGGTCCTCTCAAGTTCAATGTTTAGATGAAGGAAATAGAACTATTGGTAGATTAGCATAAACAACATTAGCCACACCATGGATGATGAAATTTAATTACGCATATGCCTGCTTTTTGTTTTAATTAATTAAGCATTAGTTGCTTCTTTGTTTTGTTTTTCATGGTTTTAGCAGTACAGATCGATTAAAGGTTAAAATTGAATCGATTTCTTAAACCATATTTTTATTATCACTACGACTAGAGAAGCATGTATATATATACACACACAAATAAAAGCCAAAAGGGCAGAAGAACCATATATGGTCCCAAGCAATATACAACTTTTGTTCTTCGGAAGTTAATTAATAGCAAAATTAATTTTTTTCATATAATTTAAATCTTCGCGGAACAACTTTTGCAGATTTTAGCAAGTAGGAAAAGAAGCAAATGAAGAAGATATAGTGATAGAGACACAATTGTGTGTGGAGATGTATTGTTGTTCTCATTTATAATATCAACAAATCTGAACCACTGATTTAATCTGATGGTACTTTTTAGGTGCTCCACCGGTGAGGGACTTGATTGATCCCTCACCCTAGAATCCACCATTATTAATATACTTATTTCCAGCCATATTAGTTTTTACAAATACTTACTTTTTTATCAAACCCCATGGGTGTGTTTGTTTCAAGTGTCTCAAATTTATTCTTAGGAATAACATTCCTTGGAATATAAAGATATGAAGTTTATTCCAAGGTATTTAGATGTTAACATTATAATATTCCAAGAAACCTTAAAAATAGGGAATATAATAGGTAATTACACATAATTTTATTCCAATCTCCATGAGGACTTTATTCCCACCATTTTCTTTGAGAAAACTTTTCTATTTCCAAGAACATTTTATAGTTGGGAATAAAATTTAGTAAACTTATAACAAACATAGACATATACATTTTTTATGATTTTATTCTCAAGAATCTACAAATAACCACGAAAATATTGAAACAAACACACCCTATAAAAAAGAGTTATTGATAATATTTTAAGATTTTTTTTTATTTTTAAGAAAGATTATATTAGAATTTCAATAACCACGAAAATAATCAAATGTTTTAAAAACCAAAACTCATTCAACAAGCAAACAGTGATACAATCGGCGAACTGTGAATTCACGGGATAAGCGATTCAGTTCCACAGTTTAAGTAACGATTTCTTTTGATTGTAGGTTACAGAAGAACCAATCCATGCTTTGTTAATGAAAAATGAAGTTTTCAGGGTATTCAATTTCAGTTTCGTTTTCTCCTTTAACTTCAAATTTCATCAGAAGAAATAGTTGTAGTCGTAGATTACCGGTGAGTTTTTCTCGAAGAAGCCAGAGAAATTTATGCAGTTCAAGAGTGTTTTCTGTGAAACAACAATCATATGATAAACATGGGGTGATTGGTAAACAATATCTTCCTCCTTGGTTTAGGTGAGTACTATCTCTGTAACTTTCTTTTTAACAATGAGTTATTTTGGTCGTTAAATGTGAGACGGTGTCATTGTAGCCTTGGAATGCATCGAAATTACAAAAAAAAAGATAAAGTAGAACAATGGAAATTAGTTTTACACCGACGTTCAATAAGAATAGAGTAATTTGCAGTTACTTTTTAAAATACGGTTACAATATAGGCTTCTTTGGGTGTAAACTGAGTATCCTTTGCGCGCACAGCTGTGGAAACTAATCCCTCGAGTTTTTTTGGACCCAAATGGGTGGCAAACTCTCCTTCAAAGTTTTAACACTGCTGCATGCCCAAGGCTGAATTCGAACCCATACCTAGTTAAGTTAGAAGAAACCTGTGCCATCTCATCTAAGCGCTCTTGAGTAACAATATAGGCTTATGAGGATATAAGAATGAGTTATTTGGAGTTATTTTAATATGTATAGTTGTCAATTTTTATATTCAAGGATCACTCTGAACTTTTGATAATTTCAACGACCCAAATGAGAGCACCCTACAATGTTAGAGATTAAATTGGTTATTTGCTCCTCTTATTATTATCGTCTCCTTGTGCTATAAATATACTGATTTCGCTAACAAAATTTGGTCTTCTTTTCATGTTGGTTGAATTTTAGTGTTGCTCCAATGATGGACTGGACAGACAATCATTATAGGACTCTAGCACGTCTCATTTCAAAGCATGCTTGGCTCTATACTGAGATGCTTGCAGCAGAAACAATTGTTCATCAAAAGGATAATCTGGTAAGTTTAAATGTACAAGCTAGCTTGTAAACGAAAATGAAGGGTTTTCAACATTTATGTTTGGAAATCGATTCTTTATATCATAGCAGTGGGCATATGCGTGTCACTGTGTGAACTAGAGCAGAACTTGATGGAATGCTATTCAATCATCAAATGTGGGATAAATTGTATTGCAAAACCATTTATTCTTTCATTTTGTGTACTCTGCTCAGGACAGATTCTTGGCATATTCTCCGGAACAACATCCCATCGTGCTTCAAATTGGAGGGAGTAATATAGAAAGTTTAGCAAAAGCAACTGAACTCGCAAATGCTTATTGCTATGATGAGATCAATTTAAAGTTCGTATATATCATATCATGTTAAATATTAAAGTTTCATTTTTCAATTATATGTCTCTTAACAGTTTATTTTTAATAAACATATATCAGCTGTGGATGCCCAAGTCCAAGAGTAGCTGGACATGGGTCCTTTGGTGTAAGTCTTATGCTTGACCCGAAGGTTAGAAAATCGTTGCTAATTCAATATGACAACATGCAATTGGATTGAATATATACTTTTTCACTGTCAACTTGCATTGATAGAGAAATCTAATGTATACAAGGAAAGTTTGTTGCGGAGGCTATGTCGGCAATTGCTGCAAATACAGATGTACCTGTCAGTGTCAAATGTCGAATTGGTGTGGACGATCATGATTCTTACGATGAACTTTGTAAGTACCTTCTTTATACATTCTCTGTCTATCCTTGTTGTTGTTGTGGGAGTCTAACTGTAACATGCTGATAGGAGCTAGTAAACTTTGTTTAGGAAATCAGGATCACTATAGTAGCATTGGGGGCAGAGTTTTGTTTTTGGTTTTGAACCATTACTCATTGAATATATTATGGATTGATTATAGATCATAATATAAAGATATCAGAATCTAAGATAAAATAATTTTGGTAGAGTTTTTAGGACCACTCTTTGTGGTAAAAATATGGCCAAGAGTCATATTGCTACATATAAATTTGGCATTTTAAATTTTAATCAACCCAGCCACTATCTCCTTTGGAATATCTAATATTGTTACAAATGGAAATTGGTCAGTTTAACAAATTTTCTTTTCTAATGTTACATGGGATTTAGTATTTGCGTTCTATTATATCCGCAACATAGACACTATGATGCTTTTGTCCTGCAGCTTAATACATTTCCAATGATTTGACTTAGATCTTAGGTTATAGTTTCTTCTATAACAATATATTTGGATCAGGTAACTGGGATTTTATAGTGAACTTTTGGCTGTTTTCCAGGTGAATTCATATCCACGGTTTCTTCTTTATCACCCACTAAGCATTTCATAATCCATTCAAGGAAGGCACTGCTCAATGGAATTAGCCCAGCTGCAAATAGGAGTATTCCTCCGCTAAAGTATGTTGAAGTAAAATTTGGTTTTTGTAGTCATACACGTATATGTACATTCTTACATAACCATGTACATCTAGACATACAAGCATGTGTTTGCGTCGAATTGTAGATGATATGATACATTCTTTTAATGCAGATATGAATATTTTTACGGCCTTTTACGCGACTTTCCAGATTTAACGTTTACAATAAATGGAGGTATTACTAGTGTTGATGAGGTGAGCAATTGTCATTGTAATAATTGTGTGTATTGAAACCTGATATTTGTTGAAATATTTGGATTTTTCCAGCACTAAATTTGTTATCTTATAATTACTACATATTGTTCTGACGATTCTATCTTGGTCTGTTTTCACGGGGACTTCGATTGTAGGTCAATGCAGCACGAGATGCTGGGGCTCATGGTGTTATGATTGGACGTGCAGCATTTTATAAGTAAGTGTCAAATAAAATATCCCCCCCTTTTGGCCATATGATTTTTCAAACAAAAAAGTTGCTTTATTTCAGGAACCAGGGTTTTACTTTTCAATAAAAGGGAAAAAAATCATCACCAAAGTTTAAGGTTTTAAGGGAATGGAAATTGTTTCATATCTATAATAACAATGCTTTGTTGATTGACCCCTCTTAATATTGTTTGTGCAAAATTGCTATGTGGTGGTTTGAATAACCATTTTTGATAATCTCTACAGCCCTTGGCATGTATTGGGACATGTTGATACTGCAATTTATGGTGCACAAAGCTGTGGTCTTACACGTCGTCAGGTTCATTTACACTGCTTGGCTTTCTATTGATCATTGATTCTTTCACATTACACACCATTTGTTGTTTAATAATTTATTTTCGTATTTACATTAGGTTCTTGAAAAATATATAGTCTACGGGGACTCGGAGTTGGGAAAATATGGACATAAACCAACTGTGCGAGACATCGTGAAGGTGGGTAGCCTTAAATTGATTTTGCAATTTCTTACTCCTTTTGTTCTCTGGAAATTTCTGTTGTGCTCGTGTTATGTAGAATAGCTTGTATTCGATAAGGCTATATTCTTTTATGATCCTACCAAGAAAAAGTCAATTTTTAAAGTTTTAAGGTATTGAATGCATCATTTGCAAGATAAAATTTATTTTTTGGACTTCTTAACAAATGCCCTTAGGGCACATGCGTAAGCGCACATTTTTTGACTTCATGCAGTTTAATGCCTGTACTGTCTTTCAAAAATAAAATAAAAAATGGCTGTACTTTATGAAGTGTTCATATTTTATTGGATTAAATATGTTTTTATCCCCTATGTAATATACAATAATTTTTACAAAAACGGATGCTTTTAGTCCCCTATAGACGGACTAAAAGTACCTGTTTTTATAAGAAGGAAGGAGTAAAAATGGTCAAAAATTTATTGGGATTAAAAACATATTTAACACTATTTTATTTTTAAATATTGGAGAGGTTTTTTTCCCTCCTCACCCCTTCCATTTGCATGAAGCATGTTATATACCTGTTAGTGAACATATTCAAATTTCTATCTCCAATTAGCTGCTATTATATGACCATGTCTGTTATCACTGCAGCCTTTACTCAATTTTTTCCATTCAGCGCCTGGGAATGGACGGTGGAAGCGCAATGCGGATGCTGCTTTTCGAAATTGCACGGTATAGCATGCCATTTTTTTTTAACTTCAGTCAAAATATTAACTTTTACAGTATATGCTTTTTTCTTTCTTAATTTACTGTTATTTTCTGCCATTCCTATTTATGGATGGTAAGGTGCATGCTACGGTGGTATGGCAGATCTATCAACATCTTATTTGAATCAATTTATTTCTCTAGCTATCCTTAAAGGAATCTTATAATGTCAAAGAACTATTTTTACATGATAGTGAAAGGAATAGATGTAGATCATTAAATCTTACATAAATTATCAGTATTGTAACATAGTTATGGGAGAAGTGGTTATATAATATGACCTTTAAGTAATTCTTCATCTTAATTCATCTATGAGTGCATGGTTTAAGACTTAATTAATAATTATTTGCAATGTTGCGGTAGCTAGGTCAGGTTTTTGTGTTACATAATTTGATTATTGTCGACTGTCATTTTACAAGTTATGTTATTCTGTAAATTGATTCAAATGCTAACTGAACTTTTGATCTTTGTAGACGGTAAAGTCATTTTTCGAAGAAACCATTGACGCAATTCCTGACTCAGTGTTGGATTCACCTGTTTCGGAACCACCTCTTGGCCGCACAGATCTTTTTGCTAATATAGACAGTTTACTGCCTCCGCCATACGAAACAAGAGAAGAGGTTGTTATATGCGCATAGGTTCTCATGCACTCTGAGAAACCAAATTTTTTTCATTACCATTTTTTGTGTGAAATGAAGTGATAGAACTCGTGTAACAGCTCACATTCATACAACAAAAAATATCAGTTATATTTTGTAAGTTATTGACTTTGAAATGTAATCTATTCAATTCAATTCAAAGTGGAAGCTAAAGCAAAACACAGTGGATGAGAATTCTGTTGTCTTTGCTTTAGCAGTTCTTTTGAACGGTGGAATATTGGGTGACTCATGAGTCATATTACAGTAAGGAAAAGGAAAAAGGGAAAGGAAAGCAAGATATTTTTTGTTCGACTTAATTGCAATTTTGGTCGTTCTATTTTCACATGCGCATGAAATTAGCCTCTTTTTAAAAACTAATTTTTGGCCAGTCACTTAGAGTTTTGAATTCGTACTCAAAATCAATAGGTTTTATGCCAAGTCGAAAAAATAATAACATATCACACCACCACTGATGGGTCCAAAAATTTGAATGAGGGACCAAAAATTGAATTTCAAAATGAAGGAATATTTCATGTGCGACTGAAAATTTGGAGACCAAAATTAAATTAAGCCTCTTTTTTAATATATTTGGGGAAGCTGGAAATATTTTAAGGCAATAAAATTCTCATTTTCTGATCCTCCTAACTCTTAATTCATAAGGGCATTCCACATCTCAGGGCCACTAGTTCAAAAGGATCAACCATCCAACGTGGCAATAATTTATTGGTAATTTCTTCTACAAAGATAAGATAGTGGATGACCCTACCAATTCCTCATTTGTGATTTACATTACATACCATATATTCTTTTTATCCAACATAAGAACTAGTTTTCATAATTCAATCAAGATTACAACATTACACAGCAGCAATGGCATCAATCACCATGACAGCAGCTTTCTTCAGCGGCAGCTCAGCCATCGCGAACCGGTCTCCGGTGGCAACTCAGAGGAAACTGGTGGTGGCCAATGCTGCCAAAGCAGTTGAAGGAGGAAAAATGAAGGTGAGTTATGACAATGAAAAGGAAGAGACCAATGGAAGGAGGAACATTATGTTTGCTGCTGCTGCAGCAGCTGTTTGTTCTGTTGCTGGAATGGCTTTGGCTGATGAGCCAAAACGTGGTTCACCAGAAGCTAAGAAAGCCTATGCTCCTGTTTGTGTCACCATGCCAACAGCTAGGATTTGTCGCTACTAAGGGTGTTTTAGTCTTGTCTTTAATTCTATAATGGGGATGTAATGATTTGGTTTCATATTCTGATCCTTTCTTACTCTCTGTGTACTAAGTTGTTCATGAAACTATCAATTTGCCTTTGTCTATGTTATTGTTTGTTTGATGTCCAACCAAGTTTTTTGGTTATTCTATGTTTGGATTGACGGCGAATTTGACAAAATCGAAAAGCAGCTCTAAAGCGTAGATTTTACCAAAATCACGGTGAAACCGTTTCAATCTCATTGTGAATCCAAATATATCTTAGAGATTTGAAGTTTTATCTTGCTTTTGAGAGAGGAGGCAATACTAAATTTGTTTTTACGCCATTAAAGTGAATATTTGATAAAATAAGAAAATTAAGGGCAGATATTTCAACATACATAGTTCATATAATATAGTTTAATATAATATCAATCATTAATTTATTTATTTACCAACAATTGATATTATTCAAATTATATTCATTTTCATGAAATGTCAAAGTAATTTATTTAATAGTGTCAACCATTAATTTATGATTTTTAAAATAAATACGATTAAAGTCAACCATTTTTTATGACAAATGATTATAATTGATTGACTGTTTTTTTTTTAAAACTTTAGTGCATACCAATTAAATCTTAACTCAATTTACGGTCTAAAATGAATTGTTTTAAAGCGAGTTAGATAAAAAAACAGCATCACCGAGTAAGGTTAACTAGAAGCTACTTGATAAAAAAACTATTCGGATGCATTTGTAAAAATAACCTTTTTGTGTTTTGAAAAAAAAAAGAAACTTTCATAACCTATGGGGGAAAATTACCAAGTGAATTTATGACATCATTCAATTAGCTTCAAATTCATCATCCACATTATAAACTTATTATCATTATAGTCTTTGAAGAATGCAAATACCAAAAGAGAAACAAACTCAATCAACATTTTGCATATTTAGTTTTTACTTTAGAATATTAATAATGGGGTTACTATGTTTTTTTTCCTTATAAATATACTAACTTTTCGTTTTAGTTCCTCTAAAATTTTCCTTCAATTTTTAGTCCTTCAAAAAATTTTCATCTTTACTTTTGGACCCTCTTTTAAAGTAAACTCGTATGTAAAATTCATATTTTTGAATAAAATTTTTCAGAAAAATTCATAATATTATAAGAATCTCTCCCAAAAAATTTTAGAATTTTTTAACAAAACATAAATTTAATATGAATTTTTATATTTTTGATGGTTAAAAATTCATATTAAATTTATGTTTTGTTAAAAAATTCTAATTTTTTTTGGGAAATATTTTTACATTATTCTACACATTTCTGCACAATTTCATTAAAAAAAAAATACTAAAATTAACTTAAAAATAGGGACCAAAAGTAGTGATTGAAAATTTTATTGGGACTAAAAGTTGAAGGAAAATTTTAGAGGGACTAAAACGAAAAGTTGGTATATTTATAGGGACCAAAAACATATTTAACCCTTAATAATGTGAAGTGTGTAAAGGAGAGGCGATGAGGATGGATCACCAAGTCGTCAATGGTATAACAGAAGGAAGAGGTGAGATGAAGTGAGCCTGTACAGATCATCTTTATTTGGTCAACACAAAATTATCTACCCGTGTATAGATCCTTCACCTCGAAATGCTAAGGAAAACATTGAAATTTGAATAGACACTTTATTAGTTTGACATAATCGAGAAACCTAAATTAGATTCTGAGTAATGTTCGAGACAAATAAGACATTAGATACATGTCAAGGCAATAATGTGGTTGAGATAGATGTAGAACCAATATGCATTATGGGTAGTGAATTATCGTTTGGAACTAGAAGGTGGTCGACGCCATTATAATCTCCCTTTACAGAAAGATTTTGCAAATCATTGGTGATACAGTGAAGTGCTCTATAGTCCAATAGTCGAGAAGGTGGTTTAGTGTAAGACAACCTAGCGATTTATGTAACATGAGCAGTTGGAGTACGTGGTTTATTGGGAAAACCTAAATTAGATTCTGAGTAATGTTCGAAACAAATAAGACATTAGATACATGTCAAGGCAATAATGTGGTTGAGATAGATGTTGAACCAACATGCATTATGGGTAGTGAATTATCGTTTGGAACTAGAAGGTGGTCGACACCATTATAATCTCCCTTTACAGAAAGATTTTGCAAATCATCGGTGATACAGTGAAGTGCTCTATAGTCCAATAGCCGAGAAGGTGGTTTAGTGTAAGACAACCTAGCGATTTATGTAACATGAGCAGTTGGAGTACGTGGTTTATTGGGAAAGCCATGAATTTTATAACAAGTCCGGGATGAGTGACCTGATTTCTCAAAACATTGACATATCACTACTGTCTTCTTCTTGTGGTTACCCGAGTTGACATTTTGTGCATGTGAGCGACCATGAGCGGGGTTTGATCCATTACGGTGTTGGACACAACTAGAAGTGGTTGGTAACACTGAATTTGTATGTTTGCCACATAGTAAAAACATCTCAAAATCAAGATGATAACATATCATCCATAAAAAAATATAGTACCTACGATGATAGCGAAAGTTGAACTTACAACTTTATATTTCAAATGAGATAAATATAAACTCAGCCAACTTTACTGGTCCAATGTGACTATGTAAGCCATTTACGCACCCAACTTATTATGTTTGCATTTTTTCAAAGAAAAACTTAGGCTATACTGCACTTTTCGCGCCCTCAGTTTCAAAATGTTGCGACTTTGACCCCTATTAAAAAATGGCAATTTTGGCCCCTTTTGTCATAAAATTGTTGAGAAGACACCACGTGTCCCAAAACAGAGGCCATAATCGCAACTTTTTGAGAAGATAAGGGGTCAAAAGTCATATTTCCATTATGTTAGGAGGTCAAAAGAATATATTTCCCGAAACATGAGTCACTTTTATCATTTTTTTTTTGGTCAAGTAGCCTAGTGGCTAGAGCTCACACAATTTAATTGTGGAGAAGTGGAGTGTCCAGGGTTCGAACCCCAGCCCCTGCATATAAAATGCAATATCCCTACCAACTGAGCTAAGCTCACGGGGATAACTTTTACCATTTTTTTTAATAGGAGCAAAAATCACAACATTTTAAAAAATGCAATTTAACCAAAAACATATTATGTACGTAGGACACAAAAAAAAAGCTTAAATGCTCAATACATTTTTTTGAATTAAATTAACAGAAAGGATCAAACTGATAATTTAAATAAAGTTAAGGATCTAAACGGACCTTTTATTACTCGTGAGATCAAACCGATACTTGAAATCAAGTTAACGGACTAATTAAGCATTAAAGAAAAAATAAAAATAAAAACCCAATTTTTTTCTGCTTCACGAGAAAAATCCCTTTCTACACTTGATTCACACTCTTTGAGAAACCTTGATCCATGGCGATGGATGATGCAATTGCAAACTACACTTCCCAAACCAACTGGACCATCACCTCCGGCTCTCTCCACAAAACCCTAACCTTCCAATCATCTCTCTCTTCCTCCTCCGATGACGAAGATTCCGTTTCCTATCCTCTTCTCCTACACCCCCCCTCACCAGATTCCACTCCCTGCGAAATCACCAGTAATAATCATCAATTCAATTTCACTCTTTTTCTTAAACCCTAACAACATTTTTAACAAATTCTTCAAATTCGCTGTTTTTTTTTTTGCAGTTAATTTTGCGGAGAAACATGAGGTGAGACAAATCTACGTTCGAAGCACTGCGCGAGTGTATGAGATTTACACCAACGATGAGTATTTATGTACGGTTCGATGCGGTGTTGCTATTAGAGACGGTGAAGTTCTTCGTTCTAACGAAATTGGCGAGGAGAATGTTAGAAATGAAGATGATTGGGTTGAAGTTAAAGCTGATGATGCTAATTCGCAAACTAAACCTAATCTCAATTTAACTACTGCTGCTCAGGTATCAAGATTTCGTTGTTTATTGTTTCTAATTACGGTTATTTATACCTAATTAGTGATTAGGAAACAAAAAAAGAAACAATAGATGTTAGTTAGAAGAGTAGTATCGACACTTTAGATTGAACGTGTATCTAGTGTTCAACACGCATTGGTGTCTGACATTGATCCACATGACACTAACAAGTCGACATCACTAGTAACCTAAGGAAATGACAAAATTACGTGTAACCACATGTGTTAGTGTCGTGTTTGACAACGGACACTGGAAACACTTTCGATCAAAAGTGAGAAGTGTCGGTGCTACTAGAGTATTCAAACATTTCTATTTTCTCCGATTATTGCCTTTGTCTTTTCCTGTGTAGTGTTGGTTTCATGTTCAGTGTCTATGTCAATGATTAAGTACCCTATCTTGAATTTAGGGTGCGTTAGATTGAAGGGGTGTCCTGTCCCGTGTACAAGATGTGTCTTTGTTTGGCATTAACATGATAATGACATATGTGGGTTACATTTAATCACTTCCATTTTTTTAAATTATTAGCGGTGTCTATGTGTCTCCGTAGTATGTATCGTGTCTGCAGATGTTTGTGTCGGTGCTCAATAGCATTATCACGAATTTAGTATGCGTTTTCTTAATTAAGCCCTCAATGAATAAATGTTATCATATAAAAACATATATTCAGGCTATTTCTATAATCAATAAGAAAACATTGATAGTTTGTTTTCATATAAGCGGTAAGCTACTCTCCCTCCATCTCATAGTATAATTCATTTAAGTAAATTATACACAAATTAAGAAATGTAGTTAGTTCTGTTGGTTTTATAAAAAGTATTTGCGTTCTTTCTGAAGTATCCTTCATTTTCTGCATTTATAAATAGCATGTGAAAAAGAGATTACAATAATTGAAAAAAGAGATGGTAATAAACACTTGGGGGTGTTTGAGGCATTTGGAAGTGCTTATTTTCCTTATTTCATGTTTGGATACATTTATAAAAAAGTTTCAGTTGGCATTATAGAATAGCTTATGAATGAGTGTATAATTAAACTCTTAACACATAATTTTTTAATAACAGCTTATAATTGCACTTTTTACCAAAACATGTCCTTAGTGAGCAAACAAACCAATACTATTTTTATATTTTATTCATAGTTTGTAAAGATGAATATATGATGTTAATATCATGCCAGCCACATGAAGATGAATATATGATGGTAATATCATGCCAATATTAGTTTTGTTTTCTGAAATTGATGTCTTCTTTTTTGGTTCCTAGGATCTTTTTGAAGCTACAGCTGAGATTAATGACGCCAATCCTTGCATTTCTGTTACGCTTCGTCTTCTCTCGCTTCAGAGCAAAGGCATTGTTTGTGTGGATGAGATTTATGTGTTTGGTGATCCTGTTGATTCAGAAATCGAAGAAAGCCATAATGAAAACTTATCTGGCAGTTCTCTCATGGCTATGTTTCTTCCAACTTTATTGCAAGCATCCAAGACAACTGGTCTCAGTAGTCTAAATGCTGTTAGAAAGGAAAAACAATTTGTGAAGGATGATTTGAAGGAAACCCGTCAGCCTAGTGCTCATGTAATAGAAAATCAGCTTGGCGAAGAAGATAGAATTATCGGTCCGCATGAAGTTGAGTTGAAAGAGGTGAAAGGAGGTTTAGTGGGTCCATCCCAGTCAGATACACTCTCACAAGCTGCTAAAATGGAGAGCGACCATGCTGTACCCTCACAAGCTGCTCAAATGGACAGCAATTGCAGAGCTATACCCTCAAAAGTTGCTGAAATGGAAAACAACTGTCATGCTATTCCCTCACAAGTACCTATCAATCAAGGTGACTTTTCGGGTGGCAATGTTGAAAGGGCCCTGGAAAAGCTTATGTCACGAATGGACAGGATAGAAGAAATCTGTTTGGGCTTTCAAGAGAAAATGGTAGTGCCCATGAACTGCATTGAGGCTAGACTCCAGCGAGTTGAGCAGCAACTTGAGACATTATCTATGAAAAGGCAAAACTCTGAGTTGCCATCGTGTTATAGAATATCTGCTCCCGATGCTTCTTTTATTGAATCAGATACCAACTCTTGTGAGAATTGTCTTGATTGTGCTGTCACTGGGGAAATTGAATCAGATAAGAAACCTCTACATACGGAGGTACTAAATGTATCTCCTCAAGATGTCTCTCCTGAAGATGACTGTCCTCAAGATATGTCTGAGTCAGAAAGTACTACTCAATTGCTCCCAGGTCTTGTTGTTACAGCCCCCGAGTTTCCCGAGGATGATGATGAAGAAGATAATGCATCAGAACAAGAAATATATCCTTTGAATGATATAAAAAAGAAGTCAATTGATGATGCTTTATCTTCTTCATTAGCTAATTTTTTGTCGTCTTCTCTGACATCAGAGGTTACAAAGTATACCAAAAATCTACATCTTAAAGCCCCTGAGTTTTCAAATGAAGATGCTGACCACGAGAGCAGTAACAAGACAGTGAAAAATGACTTGGTGCATCCCACAGACAGCAAGGAATTCAGCCACTTCCAAGTGTTGGCTTCATCCACTAATTCATTGGAAGAGGGAGAGAAAGTAAGCACTGATTCTAAAGATAAAAGCTCTGAAAAGACAGCCCTGGAAGCTGAACAATGTGAAATTTTATGCACTGCTCAAGGAGATCAAGATGAGGTATGTGTTGACAGTACTTTAGCTGAACCGAAACCAAGAATGGATTTTAATGACAACTTCAAAGACGAAGAAAATGGGAAAATTAGCGGTGAAGAAGAAAGTGAAGTTTTCTTGTCCAATTTAAGTAATATTTCAAATGAGGTTGTTGATAATCAGACCTCCAGTGGTTGTAGAGCAGCAGATGCCCCAAAAAACACCTTCCATGACAACATCATGGAGAATTTTCTGGGATTTTTACTTGCTTCACCTGTAGTAGATTATGAAATTCCACTATTGGATGTTAAATTCACTTCTCAGACAAGTCCTACTACCGACAGTTTCCTTGAATCCCTTCTGGCTGAGACACCAGGAACCAGCTCAAGAGATCCATCTGTCAATGTAAGCAGTGAGGATCTTTCCATTGAAGAACAACTTAAAAGCAATGGCAGTCTCTTAATTGAGGAGCACTCTAACTTGATTTCAGTTGACGATGGTGAACTGGTAAATCCAGCTAGCAATACCCATTTTGATGTAGCTGAAGATTTGTCTACTTCAATAACCGCACCTGTGAACATTGAAGGTGATTTTGTGGCAGAAGATCATAAGCTCAAGCGTGATCTGGTCCCGTTACAGTTCATGGATCTTGGTCGTTAGGCATTAGCTGTTTTCATGAATATAACAGTCTTGCTCCCTTATCTAGATTTTCAACAGTCAATAGAAAGTTCTTTGCTTAGATAGTTAGGAGAAGTAACTAAATAGAAACATGTTGCAGCTGATCCTTGTTTACTTAGGTGTAAATAGTCATAAGCCAGTCACTCTCTAGCTTTACTGGCAGGAGAATTATTCAGAGGTGACATATTTCCCTTACTTTTTTTAAGGCATATTTCCCTTACTTTTATCAACATGTTAATAAGAATGATTAGAAGCTGAGATTTTGTTTTTGGGTTGGTTTGGAAGTTGTTGATGAATGATACCAGTGTGTATATTTGGTTTAATAATAAGATTAAAACATGCACACTCACTAAAACACATTTACATTGCATCAAGTTATTAAATATGTGATCCAATCATATATTTCGATGAAGGGAAATTCTAACTTGTGCTCTTAAGGCATGAATTAATGAATCAAATATAGATATAATTTATTGGAATATGTGCATTACATTTAATCTTTAACTTTTTAATAAATTGAATGTACAAAGTTTTAGAGAATATTTCTTTTATTGAGTTTCTTAACATGTACCCTAAGAGCATCCACATCCATGTCACCCATGTGGGTGGTATAATTGGACTCCACTCAAATATTACTTCACACTTCTCAATTACTTCAACCACTCAATTACATTTTTTTAAATATTAATACCACTCATCCAAAACTCTAAAATGGGTCCCACTAATTCAAAATATACTATAATTTATAGAATTATGCTCTTTACCCAAACAGTTTTGTTCATTCCCAAAGTAAATGTCCAAAATACCCATATGCATGTTAACTCACGCTAGTGTTTAATTTGCGTGGGTTAACTCATGCTGCGTGACTTAAGTCACGCAAAAAAAAAAACACACTAAAACCCAGCGTGAGTTAACTCACGCTGGTTTTCTTTCACCTAAAATCCACACTAACCTTATAGTTTGTTATACATGTGCTACACCTATGCCATAGGAAAACGGTGCCAACTATTCATACAGATGTGCTGGCAACAATAGCTTGCTGAATTATGAAATTAAATTACATGTGTATGCCATAGGAAAACTCACCATAGGAAAACTCACGCTTGATGAAGGAATGGACCATGTTAATTGAAGGCTGCTGCCCACCACTACTTTTTAGTGGAATCATTAACCATCACACATTTTCCTAGCCACACAATGTGTGAAAAAGTTGGAATATAGATGAAACAAAACCAGCGTGAGTTAACTCACGCTGAGTTTAGTGTGTGTGTTTTTTGCGTGACTTAAGTCACACAGCGTGAGTTAACTCATGCAACGGGTGTTAACTCACGTTTCCATTTACACTAGCGTGAGTTAACATGCGTAGGGGTATCTTGGACATTTACTTTAGGAATGAGCAAAACCGTTTGGGTAAAGAGCAGAATTCTAATCTATATTTTACATTAATATGTATAATTCAAACAAATTAATTTAATTATATCATAACACGTTAAAAAAAACATATATTTAAAAGAAAAATTAAAAATATAGGAAAAATATTAAATAGCACAATACATGACATTTT
>Ga0228710_1001219_pt1 | contig 37810 bp, 21 predicted proteins | sample MedpolnodulmetaG_FD_177995 | JGI IMG/M metagenome (GOLD analysis project Ga0228710, IMG submission 177995) | Root nodule microbial communities from Medicago polymorpha collected in Santa Monica, California, United States - pink nodules | ecosystem: Host-associated > Plants > Roots > Nodule...
ATTTGTTTTAGATGTTAGTAAAAAAAAGTAATAATTAGTTTTAGATTTTATTTTTTTTGACAAATTAGTTTTAGATATTGAAAAATCAATAAATAATTTAATGTGTTAAAATAAATTTGTTAATATATCTATTTGTTTACTCTCTTTCATAATAAATACTATGATTAACATAAAAAAAAAAATACTATGATATTATTTATTTGAAACAAGTCTAAAAAAATAAAATAAAATCTTTGATGGAGTACTACCAACAAAAATTGAGTCTAGCATGAGACTAGACTTTCACAACATAACATGTAAACTAAGGTTTAAATTTTGACCAAAACAAATATATGTATTTAGTATTTGATATGTTTTGAATAAGATTACCGAGAGAATTTAAGGAAATGATTGGAGCACTATTTTTAATAATGTTGAACATGAAGCGATGAAATCAAAGTTTGAACCATATTTAATGAATTCGAAAAACACTCACGATTTATTTGTAGTGATGTAATTGGGTAGAATGGAATTAAAAATAAAATGGTAGATTATAAGTTTCCATTGTTTGTATATTCGAGTTGGACATAATAAGATCCATGCCATCTCATTTTTCTTTTTCTCTAATAAGTTTTGCTGTAATGTATTCTAATTCTATATAGTATATATTGTATTGTTTATATGAATAAAATGTAATAAAAAGTTATCATATATTACCTTCAATCCACCTTGCAAACAATATAATAAAAAAAAATTGTTTCAGTTTGTCATAAAATATCCAATGAATAAATCGAAATTATATTTTATTATACTTTGTTTTATTTCAGATAAATATTATGGGGTAATCCTCTACTAAATATAATCATAGTTAAGGTGTGTCAAATGTGTGTCTCTTAGTCGAAATTTAAACATTGATTCACTATATTGAGAGAGTGTAGTCTACTCCTTTGGAGTCAACCTCGTTAGTGGATTTCAAGGAGTTTTAAAAGTGTTTTTGTTGATAAAAAAAAGTAATATTTAAGACTTTTTTTCAAGGACATCCAAGACTTTTTAAAATAATAAAAAAAATATATCTTAAAATTTTAATCCAATACGCCTCCTTTTTTTTTTTCGGTTGTCCAATACGCCTCCTTAATTTCCTCTATTTTCATCCATGCATTTAATTTCCTCTAAAACGTCCCTAATTACTTCAAGCCCACTCAAAAAAAATACCTTGCGAACGGGATGAGTTTCTTTCATGTACTGTGGAGTATTTTTTATGCACATTCTAAACAGTCGTTGGGGGAAGTTTCATTGGACACAAGTGGACAATGCATACATAGTTGCTGGTAGAAATGGTTTCGGCCGTGCCTTGGGTCAAACAGTGAAAAAAGAATTAAGTTAACGTAAACCTATTCGTCTACTTTTTCTTTCTGTGAGGATTGTCTACTATATTTACATATAAATTGATAAAAAAAAAAATTAAAAAAAAAGGTAGAGGAATAGGATGAAGAAAACAAGTGTTATAGGGGTGAACGTAAAAAAGATGAAATGAAAAAGTATAACACTATTGGTGGAAAGGAAGAAAAAAAAAATCAACTAAATTGAGGGTAATTTTAGATTTCCTTCCTTCCAAATTCTCCCAATTTTGGGGGGAAACCAAATGTGGTCTAGGAGTAATTTGACTTCCATCACATTCTCTCCCTCCTCCTAAAAATTAAACCAAACAAATATAATTTAAATAAACATTAAGTAGTTTTCTCATTTGTGTGGCCCTATCTCCTCTCATGATCTGACTGACGCGGACTCCACTCCACATCATTTTCATATCTTCATTGAACGAGTCATGACATAATTTCCAACACCCAGATTTAATATATGAACACTATTTCAAGTGTTGAAAGAGCAGATCATAGTGGTGCAGTTGAAGCAAACCATAGGTTGGCCATGCCGATGCTGCAAATCACAAAGCGCGATGGAATGAAAGAGCATATCACGGCTGACGAATAGAGCAAGAGGTCTCACAATGCGGTAATAAACATGCATCATTCCTTCTACCTTTTCTTGTGTGAATTGCAAGCCGAATCTTTCACATCTTTCCTTCGTGTGGTTGTTTGCTTTAGCTTCCACTAGTGAGTGTTGCTCCCATATTTTAGTTTCTTCTATTTTGTATCCCAAAATGTCTTTTGATCTTGGGTCTCTATACTTCAGTACTTTGTTGGTGTATTTGTTTGCTTGTTAATTATTACAAGCATTTTACTTCATTTGTTGTTTAGTTCATTGCTTGTTAATTGATTGTTGGTCTTTATTCTTCTATTGTGCTTTTAAGATTATTTTTAAAAAACTTCTTGTCATCAGTATGACTTAAAATTCTCATATTTCTCCTCCACGCCCATTTTTCCATCAGTAGACTCAACCCCTTCTTCCAAAACATTCACAGATTTAGACTCAAATTTTGCATTAGACATTCACACCCATAGCTAGGACAACAGCAACTAGAATTCCCCTTAGGACAACAAAAAAAAAAAACAGTAATAAAATACCAGCGATAAATTCGCTTAGACAGATAATACAATCTCACCTTTAATGCATTTTTCAGGTTTCAACAAAGCAATCTATGAACATTTTATCGACAGAGTAATTCTCAACAACAAGGCTCAATTTCAATAATTATTTCATGATAAATAAGGAATGCAGTATACAACAACCAAATACTCAATTAGAACTTCAAGCATTGGCACAACATGGGCAACGGACCTTGGATTTTAAAGGCAGTTGGAGAACATGGCACACACAAAATCAGTGTCCGACAAACTCGTTTAGCTCTCCATTTTTATATGGATTCTATCCTTGATTTTGAGGAGATTTGTGGTGTAACTAATTTCTTTGCACAAGCATATTTGCACTGATTACATGTAAATGTAAAATGATCAGTGTACCAAGTGTGTACATAAAGTTCTCAAGACCTTGTACCAAACAAAAAGTTCTTAACACCATCTCTGTAAATAATGACATCACACTAAAACAAAATTGCAAATCACATCATTCGTCGGCACCCTAGACTCGAATTATCAATTTCTAGTTTTCTTCTTGCCTCTTTTCTTCATACTAGTTTCAGGCCCCTCGGCCTCTTCAGCTTTTTGCTCGGCTTCTAATAAAGCCAGCTGCAGTGACAAAAGAAAGAAACAGCACCTCATCAAAAATGTAGTTATAAATAGTTTTTAGGTGCCAATTTGGGCAATGATGTGAGCACAAAAAAACAGTACCTCATCAAGAATAGGTTTTAGCTCCCTGTATCGTGTTTCTGCAAGATCAAAACCATCCTTGCGGAGTTCCTATAACCCAGAAAAATTTCACCACAAATATTAGGCATTCATGTATTTCTATATGAACAAGTGTCTTCACATATCAAAAAGGAACAGCTACAGAGAGGAAGTTCAAATAGAGCTAGAGGAGTAACAAATTTGTTTCAAATTGGTTGTGCTTGTTTCAGAAGGTAACAATAAGGGAGTGCATGTATAAATAATGCATACACAAACAAAATAATTATAAAAGATAAACAATCTACAAATCAAATAGGGAGGATTATACATACAGCCATCTTAAACTTCGACAATTTTACATATTGACACCATGGACTTTAATTTACATATTGACACCATGGACTTTAATTTAAAACCTTTTGTTTTAGCTCGTACCCACTAATTTTTCACTAAGCAGTCCTTTTAGTTGAAATTAACACACAAATGGACTCGTGAAACCATGCAATTCTAAGCTTCTTCACAACTAAAATTTAAAAATATCAATATATAAATATATGATTTGAATAAAAAATTAATAATTTAATAACTAAAATATAGAAATACTGTTTTAATATTTTTGTAACTTTATTTCATTTTAATTTAATGTTAAAAATATTTAAAGTACTTAATAAAACCTTCAAGTTAGTCCCTCAAGTAACACTATTTCCTAGTTAGTCCCTAAAGTATATAAAAATATTAAGCAGTCTCTTTTTTTACATAAGGATATTTATTTATGCCATTTCATTCTCAATAAGGCGCAAAATACAATCAAGAACGTAGTTAAACACCTGAGCACAAGACTGAGACGGAGCCACCCTAGCTAAGATTACGGAAGACTCCTTTAGCTTGCCTCTTTACAGAAACAACATGGTAATATATTAAGTAGTCCCGTAAGTATACAGTAATCTATCCTGTTAGTCCTTTTTTTTTTTGAGGGGCTATCCCATTAGTCCTTCTGATGTTATATATTCACAAGACACTAGTGACTGCTTATAAAACCTTCAGAATATATACTTTCAAGACTAAATAGACGAGTGATACTTCTATAAGAATTGAGCTAGCGAACAAGAAGATTTTAAAGTTCATTGTTTCAATTTGCAAGAAGACCAAAGTTCAGGGTTATATAACCTCCCTCAAATATTACTTTCATGCGGGTCAGACCAACATTTTGTAATTTTAGAACAAGGACTTGACCAATTTGAGATGAGGAAAACAGAAAGACCAACTGAAGTCTTTCTCCGTTCCCCAGAATACATTAAGTAAAATATGATATGCGGTAAAACAAATATAGGAAAGGCGGAAACTAGTCAAACTACTACAGACCGTATAGCTTTATGGGCAAAACTGTATGTATGAATATAACAAATGGAAAGAGATAACCTACTTTTCCAGTGTGCTGAGTGTGTTCATGGGCTGCCATTTGCCAATACAAATTTGTACGCTTATAGAAATCTCTCAAGGACTCACCTGCCTTTACATGCAACAAGACAATTAAGAAAGCAGTGGAACGAAGAAAAATATTGATGCTCAAAGAGGCTTTTGTAGGCAAAAATACAACCAGACACAATCAAAAAGGTAGTAGAGCTCAATGTAACAAAAAATTAAAAAAAATGCATGCATTCACTAGCTTCAATCTATAATCAACTGTGTAAAGTGTCTTTAATAAATATTGATAAACTACCAATGGTGTTCTCTGTGAATCTGACAAGCCAAGGCTAGCTCTGATTTGCTCTATCCGTGACCTTCTTTCTTTCCTACGCAGATTCTTTACCCCTCCCTTGATTAAAGCAACAGCATCTCCCACTTGATCTGATGCATTCAGAACCTAGTGACCAAAACGTAAAGCCAAATAAATAATGCAGAAAGTCTCTTTGTTTCAGGGAAAAATAAACTGCCTGGTTATGAAGAGTTGATCGCACAAATGTTTGACAGTATGTGCGCAGAATAGCTATTGCAAGTTTAAGGAGAAACAAGTAAGAAATGCTCAGTGTCTATCATGGATCTTAAACATGGGAAAAGACAAATATCACGTAGCAAGTTATTGTCACAAAAAGTAAACTGAAGCCCATCAAAATATTATAGACTGAATTATTAAGGATTCGTCCTTATATAGCAAAATCAATTGTCTCTTGGAGAGAAGCCCTTTTGTATTCCCATTGTACAGCTTTGAGGTAAAAACTAAATGCTAAGAATATCAGGATGAAAAGAAAAAAAACTATCAACAATAACCAACTGAGTTGAAATAATAAAAGAAAAGTGAAGACCTAAAAGGAAGAATTTCAAAAAAAAAGATAGTATACTTTCGTTGCCTTCTCTCCCTTTCTTGATTATAATGGCATGTTACAACAACAACAATCAGACCTTTTTCCATTAGGTGGAGTTTGATACAGAGATCAATCAACACTGTAAAGCCCTATGCATATTCGGTTCACACTTCACAGATAGACCATTACATTAAAACTATTCTAATGATTAGGTGTTTAGTTTTTCTAGGTCTCCCTCTACTGAATTATACTCCGCCTAGTCAACCCTCATTAGGGTACTTCTACATCTAAGACACTTTTCCATCATTCTAAAATGGGACCACCCCAATTTTCTTTCTAATGATTGTATTTCTAAATCTCTTTTGTTTTTGTGACCACTCATCCTACAAAATAATCTCATCTCTGTGACACTAAGTTTATTTTCTTATTTTTAGTTACTGCCCAAAATTGCAATTCCATAGAATATTGTAGTCCGATTAGCTTGAGCGGTACTTTCAATAAACTCACACTTAAAACATCCCTTCATTCCATCCATCCTATTTGGATCTTTGGTTGACATCTGTATTCCCCCCATCACTTTTTAGTCAATGGTATTCAAAACATCAGATTTGTGATGTTGTATATTCTCCAATTTGCATCACTATGTTATGATTTGTGTATCTCCAACTTTTTATTCACTTCATAAAAATCTCTGACAAATTATATTAACTGCGAAAAATGCAGCATGAGCCATGAATCATTTTATGATATGTTCATTAAGTTCATCTATAATCAAGATAAAAGATGAGGGCTCACCTCCATTCATTCAATACCCTCAGAACTCATAATCTCATTAAAGAAACATTGTGAACCATCTTAAGTTTTTCTCACTTAGTTTTTCCATAAGACTAACATAACAGATGGCTTGGATCTAGTAAAATATCTTTCCTTTCCTTGTATTTTGTGGTTACAGCACATACCTTTATTATATAAAAAAAAAACTATCTGGAATTTTCTTTTATTTATAGAAAAACTACAACTAATTCAAAATTGAGAAATGATATTTGTACAACCACTTTGTGACAACTTTTACACAACTTTCTCTCTCATACTCACATTCTATTCTTACTCTCTCTCTTCCTTTTCTCTCTCCATTGTTTTTGACCAATGAAAAGAGAGAAAAGGAAGGTTGTCAAATAGGTTGTACCAAATGGTTGTTCAAATATCATTGCTCTTCAAAATTCTATTGCACTAGTATATTTGTTAACAAGAGATTTTTCTCATGGACATTGTGCGGACAGTTATCAAATGTCACTTTTTAACCTTTGTCCAGGTTCGTTTTTAGAGAAAAGGGGAAGAGCTCTTCATTTGGTGAAGCTGAGTTGAAGATTCAATTTGGTGCCTAAATATTTGACCCTGAATTGGAGCCACACCAAATGAATGATTTGTTCCCCGTGTACAAGGCTAAATAAGGGATGGCAACTTGACCATTACTTGCATGAGGTATGACTCATTAATGAATCAATCAGACTCAACAATATTTTGGGGTTAATGTTTCCTTTCCTATAGAAAAAAGGGGTTCTCTCTAGGTTCTCACTGTTACATAAATGTAAAACGGGGGGTTTTAGTTCGCTCATTTTTATTTTGGAGTTTTGAGATTAGAATGGGCACCTCCTCCTCCTCATCATCATCTTCGTTCTCCTCACTTGTACCATCGCTATTAGATTCATCATCATCATCATCATCTTCATTTTCTTCATCATCATCATCATCATCATCATCCTCTGAAACTTCCACCCATTCAGATTCTGATGCCTGGGTGGAAGAAGAAAGAAGTCAGACTATATCAGATAAACTAAATGTGTATTTAAATATAAAGCTGCATGTATAATACATTCTAGATTAAATATTTGCGAGACAGCAATATCAACTGTATCTGCACGGTTTATACCCAACAACCTAAATTACCTAATGTAAAAGAAGTATCACCACAATTTATATTATTATTTATAATAAGTAAATCAGCATTTTAGTAGTCAAAATAAGGGCCGGGTAATTTAGTCTAGGTGGTCAAAATTGTAAGGGTCGGGTAATTTAGTCTCTCAAATTTGCAAAATGAACAATTTAGTCCCTTAAATTAGAGAACTTCAGACAATTTAGTCCATCTACCAAAGTATCTCTTTAAGGAATATTCATCAAAATCGATGAAAGACCTGCATATTGTCTCAAATAGTCTCTTACCGTATCAAGACAAACATAAAACCTTTAAAACTGTGATGTTAAATTTGAAAAAAGGACTAATTTGACTAGTGTTCTTTAATTTAAGCGACTAAATTGTCGTTTGCGAATTTGAGAGACTAAACTGCCAAGCTCTTACAATTTCAGGAACCATAATATTGATTTACTATTTTACTAGATTTTATATAAAAAAACTGTAAAAAATAATTCTGATATATTCAAAGTTGTAATGAGAATATAGACACTAATTTGTTTAACTAGAGACTATTATAAACTTAATGGGCCAAATACAACTAACATAAATAATTACAAATATACATTATGTACAACAGAACACCTCTATGATATACTACTACTACTACTGCTACCACTAATTATCTAGGAAGGACAAAACCATTCACTAACTTAGCAGTGGCAGAAAAAATTGATCAGCCAAGAACAGAAAACTTGTGTATTTAGTTAGAAGAACAGAAAACTTATGTTAATATTCCAGAGTAGTCAAGAACAAATGAGACATTATCAATTGTAATTAGTAGTGGAGTGTATGAATCTATCAGCCAAAAGTAGTCAAGGAAAGAACACAAACCGGTATAACGCACTTCCATTCATCAAGTTTGCTAAGGTTGAGAGAGTACAAGTCGTCAAGAGTGATTTCTTGATCTTTAATCTCCATCATGCCACCATATATATATAGTGTATCTCTTCCAACAGCCATGCAGGAATTAATGCGTCCACAAGGTTTCACTGCCTAGAAAGTTTCGAGAAATTCAATAAAATAAATAAATGAGCAAAACTAAAAGCAGTGTCATAACTAAGATTGTTGGTCCAAAATGCGAACCTCGGGCAAAGAATTTTGAATGTCGAATTTAGCACCAGATTCCTTAGACTTTCCTTCAGGTTTGGGAAGTGTTTCATTGTCAGCAATAGTAATCTTCGACGCAATATTCTGGGATATATCATTAATGCTGCTTTCTTCGTATTCCATATCCTCAGTTTCATCTCTTGCAGTACATAGTGGTTCTGCCTTCTTGTCGATATCGTTAGTACAATTTTGTTCAGTCTTTCTTAACTGCAAAACCCATTTCATTAGGCAGCAAAACTATTGCATACAAAATAGGAAGGAAAAAAAAAATGGAAGTAGTAAATGTAGTGTGTATCAAATCTACCTTATCTTTTGTTGATTTATCCTTTCTTAACTCCAGAGGGTACCTATTACACAAACAGCATCAATAATAAGCTAACCACAAACCGTTAGATATGAGAGCACAACTTAACTCTAACCAGCATATGCAGAAAAGCTCAAATTAAAAAGGGTCTTGTTAACTAGTGCCCCCGGAGCACTAGTTAACAAACTAAAAGTAGAAAGGTCAACTTTTACATTAAAAAGAACACTTTTTCAACTTTGAAAAAGTAAAATACACAATTTCCAAGAGAATATTTCTGTTTATAATTGTTAACATTTCCCAATTAAAAACTAATGAAAAAATTACGAAGGCCTCTAGTCAAGAGCAAATCGAAGAATTTATTACATAAAATGGAAACTTGAGAAAATGGTGTATTAATCACTGAAGCAATCTAAACTTACCAGCGATTGGTGTCTAACTGGAAGCCATAAAGCTCATTCAAGAACAAGCTCATCATTGCATCGCCTGCATGATTTAAGTGCAATTAGAAAAACCAACCATACAGCAAGCATAAACAAATAAATACACTTCCTCCGAAAAGAATTTAATCAGACTGTTGGATCATATTAATTGTTTGTAAACATTAAAAAGCCCTCACTGATGAAATCTTGTGCAGTGAGTCCCATTCATTTCATTTAAAGTATATGCAGATGGTCACAAATTGCAAAAATAATCAGGAAAAGAAAAAGCTACCTTCAACTTCTATATCCACAACACCACCAAATAGCAGAGCCCTCCTCTTATGAACACACATGGAAAACCCTGCACGAGGACCAGGAGGCATCCCACTCTTCTTAACCTATTAGAAGGGAGAAAGGATTGTTAAGAAAACATCTGAACTATTAAATAATAACATAAAGTATTTTTCTAGGGGTCTAGGGGTGTGAGTTGCCTAAGAAGAGGAATATACAAATTCACCTAATACTAAACTCCAAACCACAACCTTGTTCCATTCCCAAGTCTTGGGATCAAGGGACCACATATCTGAATGAACAATTCCTTTCTCAGAGGCATTCTTGTCAGATGAAACTTCTTTTGAATAGCCACCATATAAGAAAATCTGCAATGTAAAAGTAACAATGTAAAGAAGACAGCTTCTAAACTTAAAAAATTCTTCAATTAGCCACCCTGATTAATCATAATGATGAAATGACACGGGGGAAAATTTGACAATTATGATAAACAAAAGCATAACTATAAGTAATTTAAAACAAAAAATTATCTTCATATAAGGGGATTAGTATTTTACTCACATCATCTTGGTAAACAAATAATTGAAAACCACTACGCCCAGTTGGCCACATTGCTCCAGGCTTAGGCTTTATTTCTTGCCACTGCAGCACAAAATCAGATTGGTGTTAATCACATAATAAAAACTATATCAACACTATTACATCATACATCCCGACGTCCGAGGTTTGCTTATGGAATAGCAAGTAGTACATTAACATAATTAGGACACAATATAGTGCGTATTAAAATAAATTTACCTTAAATTGATCAAGGTCAAATACAAATAGATCATTGTAGTACCTGCAAAACCAATTAAGAAGCGACATAGAAAGGTCATCAAGTGAATCAATACCAATAATTAGCCTCTAGTTGTATGTGTTTTAAAGGCCTCCATTTAACTCTCACGTGTGAAGAGCATCTAGATGCAAAATCTAAACGGTTGAATAACATACAATACATGCAAAGAATGTAACCTCATGAGAAACATAATAGAGAACTTAAAGAAAGAAATAAAATCGGATTGAAAGGAAGAACTTTGTTGTGTAGATTCCATATTTCTATCTCCAGAGTCAAGAACATTGTGTTGGGAAATGCCTGCATAATTTCCCTCCTCCGTGAACTCAAAATAGGCACTTTAGCGGAAACGTAAAATGACACACAACAAAATTTTAGCGTGGAAAACCTTCTCAATGTGAGTAAGGAAAAACCACGCTAAAATTTTGTTGTGTGTCATTTTACGTTTCCACTAAAGTGCCTATTTTGAGTTCACGGAAGAGGGAAATTATGCAGGCATTTCCCAACAGTGGTATCAGAGCACTCATTGCTCTGGGACTCTGAGGTGTCGTATCTACAAGATAATTCTTAGTATGCTCTGTGGCTGCAACGTTGTTTGATCTTCCACATCAGAAAAGAAATTTCTTGTCGCTGGATATAAAGTGAGGTAGTGATATATTGCATGTCTAGGAAAGTTCTGGCAAGGAAAGACTTGGTATTTAAGTGTGTCTATTAACCCACCTCTCTTACCTGGGAACTTTCCTGGTGCTCTATTCACGAACTCATATTTATTCTAGTATACGATACTAGTCACACTGGTTAAAGAAATTATTTCCTGTGTAACTCAAGATGGATGGTTCAATTAGCCATGATGGTGATATGTTCAAGCTAACTGTTGACAATTACACATATTGGAAGCCAATGATGGAAGACCACTTGTATTGCAAAGACTTCCATGAGCCAATCACCTAAAAGGATAAACCCGAGAAGAAGACCGGTACGGAATGGGAGACGGAGAATCGAAAAACAGTGGCTATGATCCGAAAATACATTGATCGAAGCTTGTTCGAGCATGTATCAACTTATACCAATGCGTATGAGTTATGGACGAAGACGCCCAGAAATAAAGCACACCTTATTAGAAGACTGGTGAAGTTAGAATACTCAGACGATCAAAACATGATTGAGCATCTAAATACCTTCAAAGGTATTGTAAATCAGTTGAAAAAAACAGAAATGAAGATAGATGACGAGTTGCAAACACTTCTACTTCTCAGTTCCTTACCTGAGAGTTGGGACACTTTAGTTGTCACTCTTAGCAATTCTGCTCCAGATGGAAAACTTAGCATGGATTCAGTCACTGACTGCTTGTTAAATGAAGAGTTAAGACGAAGGGAAAGAGGCTTGAACAATCAGTTCGAAGCCAACGTTGTTGACAATAGAGGAAGGAGCAAGAACCGTGAAAAAGGTGGCCGTGAAAAATCACGAGGCAGATCAAAGACTCGCACTAAACTAATTTGTTATTACTGTGGCAAACCGGGCCATAGAAAGTTTGAGTGCAGATTCTTCAAGAGAGATCAGCAGGCTAGAACGATCCATCCTGATATAATCGATCCAAAGAAGAAAGAAGATGGAACCACGACAGCAGTCGTAGTTACTAACGAGAATTTCTTTCTCGTTGAAGATGAAAACTATCTAAATGTAGTGTCTGATGACTGCATTTGGATAATTGACTCGGGAGCATCCTTTCATGTAACTCCTCATGAAGAGTTCTTCTCATCGTATCAAAAAAGAGATTTTGGTATGGTGAAGATGGGCAATCATGTCACAAGCAAGATTGTTGGCATTGGCGAGGTGACTCTGGTTACAGAGAATGGCTCTAAGCTCGTGTTGAAGGAGGTTAGACATGTTCCAGACATGCGTCTAAACCTTATCTTGACAGGAAAGTCAGATGATGTTGGTATGATAAACCAATTTGGAGCCGATAGATGGAAGCTCAGTAAAGGAAGCATGATCATTGCTCGTGGTAAAAAGGAAGGCTCTCTGTATGTTATGCAGGGAAAGATAAACAAGGGAGATATCAATGTATCTCAAGACATGATCAAAGAATTGTGGCACAAACGACTTGGCCACATGAGTGAGAAAGGTTTGGAGATTCTTGCTAAGAATCATCTTCCAAACATCAAGGGCCAACCACTTGAATCCTGTGAAGATTGTCTAGCAGGCAAACAACATAGAGTATCTTTTCAAAGATCAGATGATGCAAGAAGAAGAAAGCATATCGTAGATCTTGTTCATTCAGATGTTTGCTCTACATCTGAAAGGTCCCTCGGTGGTTCACAATACTTTGTTACCTTCATTGACGATCACTCAAGAAAAGTGTGGGTGTATCCATTGAAGATGAAAGATCAAGTTCTTCAGGTTTTCAAAGAACTTCATGCCTCTGTAGAACGGGCATCTGGAAGAAAATTGAAATGTTTAAGAATAGATAATGGTGGAGAGTATATAGGCCCATTTGCAGCCTACTGTAAATCTCATGGAATAAGACATGAGAAAGTACCTCCCAAGACTCCTCAGATGAATGGAGTAGCTGAAAGGATGAATAGAATGATTGCAGAGAAAGTCAGAAGCATGCTTTCTCAAGCAAAACTTCCCAAATCATTTTGGGGTGAAGCAGTGAGAACTGCAATTGATTTGATAAATTTGTCTCCTTCAAGACCTTTAAATGGAGAGATACCAGATGAAGTGTGGTATGGAAAGAAAGCCTCCTATGGTCATTTGAGAACCTTTGGATGCAGGGCATTTGTGCATGTTCCAAAAGATGAAAGAGCAAAGCTAAATGCTAAATCGAAGGAGTGCATATACCTTGGTTCACCAAGAGATGAACTTGGCTTTAGATTATGCGATCCTGCTACTAAGAAGATGGTTCGAAGCAGAGATGTGGTATTCTATGAAGATCAGACGATCCACGACATTCAATCTAAGAAGCCAAAGACCATAGTGGTACACAATTCAGGGGGAGAGATTCCTCAAATGAATTATGATCGTGATCAGCCAGCACAACCCAATCAGATGGAGGAGCCTGATCAGATAGAACAAAATCAAGCAGTGGATGAAGAGCAGATGGCAGATGTTGATGATGATGAGATGGAACAAGAACCTCAACTGAGAAGATCAACGAGATCTAGACAACCATCAAAAAGATACTTCTCAGGTGAATATGTAAACTTCACTAAGGAAGGGGAACCTCAAAGCTTAATGGAAGCCATCTTCTTGCATGGAGACCTAGAGGAAGAAATCTACATGGAGCAACCTGAAGGTTTCGTTGAACCAGGCAAAGAACACCTTGTGTGTCGCTTGAAGAAAAGTCTATATGGCTTAAAGCAGGCTCCAAGACAATGGTACAAGAAGTTTGATCTCTTCATGACCCAACACAACTTCACAAAGACGTCAGCAGACCATTGCGTGTTTGTGAAGAACTATGAAAATGGAGAATCCATCATACTTTTATTGTATGTTGATGATATGCTCATTGTTGGAAAAGATAAGGCAAAGATTTCTGCTTTAAAGAAAGCATTGGGCAAATCTTTTGCTATGAAGGATTTGGGTGCAGTGAAGAAGATTCTTGGAATGAAGATCGTTAGAGATCGTTCAAAAAGAATGCTGTGGATGTCACAAGAAGATTATCTCAAGAAAGTTCTTGAAAGGTTCAACATGCATAATGCAAAACCTGTGCATGTTCCACTACCTGGTCATTTGAAACTCAGTAAGACACAATGTCGAGAGAATGACCAAGAAAAGGAAGAAATGAGCAAGGTGCCCTATTCTTCAGCTGTGGGTAGCCTTATGTACGCCATGGTCTGCACGAGGCCAGACATCGGTTATGCTGTAGGAGTCGTGAGTAGATTCCTATCAAACCCAAGAAAGGAACACTGGAGTGCTGTGAAATGGATACTGAGGTATCTAAAAGGAACTGCCAAAAAGTGTTTATGTTTTGGCAAGGGAAATCAAATGCTCGCTGGATATGTAGATGCTGATATGGCCGGAGATGTAGATCCAAGAAAATCTACATCCGGATATTTGATTACTTTTGCAGGGGGAGCTGTCTCATGACAATCGCGACTACAAAAGTGCGTTGCTTTAAGTACCACAGAAGTAGAGTACATCGCAATCACTGAAGGTTGTACGGAGATCCTGTGGATGAAGAAGTTCCTGCAAGAGTTAGGCCAGAATCAAGAAAGTTATGTTCTCTATTGTGATCGTCAAAGTGCAATTCACCTCAGCAAGAATTCGACATACCATTCAAGGTCAAAACACATCGATGTGAGGTATCATTGGATATGTGATGTGTTGGAGAATAAAATGCTGCAAATAGAGAAAATTCACACCAATGGCAACGAAGCAGACATGATGACAAAAGCTCTACCAAAAGAGAAGATAGAGTTTTGTAAAGAGGCTGCAGGTGTAGCAGCAACCCCAAACTAATCTAAGGATAGTTTCCCTTTGGCTGGAGGGGGAGAAATGTTAGGGTCCAGCCAACAGTGGTGCACAGTGGTGCACAAATGTGAATGTAGAATTCTCACCACCAGTATGCATGCCTATATGCATAGCTTGCGGTGCTTAACTTCAAAGAGTGTCAGAAACACTTTGAAATGCTTGGCAATTGGTGTAGCAATGTTTGAAGATTGGAACCTAGCATTTAATGCTTACGGTTCATATCTCTCTATAAATAGAGAACTTCAGCAAAGCAAACACAACACAACACAACAACACAATCCTCACTCGTTGAGAGTTGAGAGAAAAATAGAGAGTTCATCAGTTAGTCTTCTGAGAGAAAAATATAGTGAGCCAATTTGTGAGAGTTGTATCTACAAATTGAGATACATAGTTAGGTCCACCTGAGGGTGAAGATTTGTATTCCCGTTATAATTATAGTGGAGATTTAAGAGGCCTACGGGTCCCGTGGTTTTTCCTTACTCACATTGAGAAGGTTTTCCACGCTAAAATGTTGTTGTGTGTCATTTTACGTTTCCGCTAAAGTGCCTATTTTGAGTTCACGGAGGAGGGAAATTATGCAGGCATTTCCCAACACATTGATCATGGAATTTCTTGCAATAACGGAATAGCAGAAATGAAATTTATCAGAAAAAATAAAACTACTATACCAATTCCCCTTTTCACTCCCTCCCTCTCACTACTTTTAATCATTTACTCTAAGAATACTCATATCACTGACCACCTTTATTCCACTTGCCGCAACTTAAAGTCTCATATTGACCCTTATTCATATCATGCTTGCTACTAAATAACTTTAATTTTTGTAGGCCAACACAACCATCCAAATACAACTACAAACTATAAGGATTGAAAAAAATCCCATGAGGGTCCATTCAAACATAAATGTTGTGCATCTACAATCACACACAAAAATATGGCATAAGCAAAAACGATTTCCATTCCATCCCTCAAAACCAAAACTTAGAAATCAATGTTGCCAAGCTAACATTCACTAACAATGAAAACATCCAAAGAAGATGCACAAAGAAAAAAGAAATTCAATCTCTGCTTCCCTCGCAAGTTTTTCATCAGATGCAGAAAAAGATTTTTTGAATACAAATAAAAAAGAACTAAGCAGTGTCAACAACCTCACTTCTCTAAGTGTATCATAAAAGCCACCAAAAAGAATAATCTTGTGCTTGTATAATACCTGCAAATGATAAGGATATTAGTAATCAAATCAGCTTCAGCCGTTCAGTGATAATATTAATAATTTCTTTTGTTGGTTAAATTCTGATATGGCTTTACGGAATTCCCATAGATGGAATATTACTTTGAGATAAACGAACATGAAATGCAATGCAGATCAATAAGCTTTTGTGTTTCTAACAGGACTAGAAGTATGTTATGCTCTCAAAACGTGTGGTGATGTTTTCAACTTTTGGGTTGCAAATTAAAAGAAGAAAATAACCAAGATAGAGGGAATCTGTGATTGTCAGGTAACAGAGCTCATGTCATTTGAGCGTTTGATGTCATAAAGAATAATCTGAGGAATTTTGCTATGCAAACAGACAATAGTGTGATGTTATTTGAGTTAAATAAAATAGAATTTTCAGAAACAGACATACCAAAAACCCATTTGACTTAAGCTGTATGAATTGGATATTCTTGCAAGAAAGTTGGTAACTAATTACATGGTTCCATAAAAGAACTCGAACATACCATCCGATGTCCCGAACGCGGACCAGGACACCCTTTTAAATTAAGTTGTTCCCACTGATTAGTTTTCAGGTCCAACATCCAAAAATCCTACAGAGATCAAAATTCAAAAGCAACATCTCAGTAAAGTGAACCACATTTTCCTTAACCGCAAATAGAAGCAAGGTAATGCAGGTTTAACCTTGTAGTGATGGAACCTCTCTTGATTTGGAGATGTAAATTCACCACCTAAAGCACATTAAAAAAACGACACATGAACTTTCAAGTGTGATCCACAAATCCACACAAATATCAAGACAAAACCAAATCAAATTACCAAAAATATAAACATAATTCTTCCAAGCAACAGCTTGATGAGCACTGCGGGGAGGAGGACTATTAGGACTCGAAATCAGTTTCCACTCCAGCTTCTCAACGTCATACCGATAAAGATCACCATAGACGAAAGTCTGCAAAGATTCAAAACCTAATGGTAAGTTGCAACTGCTTGGTACCTGTTTGGTGCCGCGGTGGGAACTCCGAAAATTGAGCTTGCAAAAGTCCAATTGACCAGGTTTTTTTATGGTTGGTTTTTATTTTGAGAATCACTTCTGATCTAAAGCACCTATTTGTAGCTTTCAAGTTGAGGTGGAATCAATTCTAACTTTTTGCAATTTTTATATACATGTTAAAACTATTTTTGGTAATTATACACTCTAGCAATTTTGATCTAAAATATCCAAACAACATGAACTCACATTATTCACTTTTACATAAATGCATCCAAACACATACCACTGCATTCAAATCACTTTTGACCAAAATCAATTTTCACCACCACATGTTCCACTTTTCGAGAAGCCAAATTGATTCTAGATGTGTTTGGTTCCTCTAAAGTACAAATTAACTTTGCCTCCAAAATTGATTCTACTTGAGGCTGGAAAGTGTAGCTTCTTATTCTAGAATTGATTTTTCAACTCAAATTTATTGTTCAACTCACTTTTAAAGTTTTACATGAATGTATAAAAACCTTTAACTCAATTTTAGTCAAAACCGATTCACTCAAAATCATTTTTTCTCACAGCATATCCAAACATACACAATCAAAATCAAAAAGCTTCAATTCAGAAAATGAGAAACCTAACCTTGTTCCCGTTGTAGAATTCCCCTCCATATAGAACCAACTCCGTCTCTTTCAACGGATTAACGGTAAGCTGCAAAATCAATCAAGCAATGAAACAATCAAATTCATAATGTAAACAGTAGGAAACGGAGTGTTAACTAACGGCTTTAAGATTACCGAGCAATTGGAGCGAGGAGAAGGAGCGGGAACATTATCTTCAACGTGAACTTCTTTCTTCTTAGCTTCTTCTTTTTGAATATTCAACTGTGCCATAAACAATTGTTAGGTTTTTCGTTGCTTGAAGAAAATTGAACGAAGAAGCATAAGGTATAGTCAGTTAGTTACAAGAATGGCATCAATATCGTCTTCAGGGGAAAGCTTTTTTTCTTCCCTACGAGCTCGTTTCATATCGGCTTTTGCGGTTTTTTTCTCTGTTTTCTCTTTGCCTTTGCCGACTTTCTTTGTTTTCTTCCCCATTTTCTTCTTCTTCTTCTTCGCCGCTGTGAATTCCTTGCCGCCGCCGCCGCCAAACCAGACGTAGAATTGAAATTATGTTTTTGCACTCACTCTCGCCCGAGTTGTGTTTTGATTTTGTAAATGTATTGTTTTTTTTAGAGGAAATTTAAATAAAACGTTAGTTAGGCAATTCATACTCTTCTAGAGAATGTGTTTACTTTTTTTTTTTTAATAGACGAAATGACAAAACGATTATAAACTGTTCAGTTAGAACTTCTAGATGAGAATGTGTTTACTTCTTGACATAGTGTGACATATGTGATAGATATTTAGATAATTTAATTATCCGATCAATGATTAATAGTATTTGGTCGGAACATATAAAAAAACACATGTCATAAAACATCAATCTCTCCACTTCTCCATACATACAAAATTAATAAAAATACAGTGCTTGTTTGTGCTTTTGTGTATTTTTGTAATTCGTTTAAGTATATAAGATGAAAATGTGTGTGAAAGGCAAAGATAGAATTATACGGTATCATACACAATGTCTAAAACTGTGTGTTTAAATAACAAAACTCTACAATTTATCAACAAGTATTTTGCTTTTTTATATTTTAACATAGTTTTGATTTAATTTAATAAATTAATTCAACCATCAAGAACAAGTACATAATCAGCTCCGATTCATGAACAAAATTTATTGTTGGTGTTTGAGTGTCCCTCTCTGCCATCCTACTAAAGCAAAGGGAAATTATACGCTTTTCAAAAATAGGCACAAAATATATATTTGCTATACAACATCAACTATAACTTGTTTGTTGTATTATAACAGATACTCTGCTAGAGATAATCATGCTTTCAAGTAGCCTCAAATGATATAAAAATAAAAAAATAAACTATTTAGATCAGTTAGCATCATAGGTCACTCTCCTTTCATTGTTAGTTTCATACAAAAGAGGATTGTCGAAGTCATCTATTGTAAATGATTCTCTATTTCTCTTCGCCTTTGCTCGTCCAAGAAATCACATGTGCACTCTCAACATAAGTTATTGTCTCAAGCAGACACAAAACCACACATGTTAAATAATTCTTGGAAACGCTTCAAGTCTATAGTTGTGTGCTTGCAGTTCTCGGGGATATCATCAGAACATCCACAGTGTGCCTGATATTAATGTTGTCATCAGATGAGTTATTTACTGATCCATACTTTACAGGAGCTTCATATGCTAACTCGCCTTCTTGTGTTCTGAAAATGTGTAAGGTAAGAGTTCAAATGGATGGTATGGTCGTGTAAATATGGGTGCCTCTTAGAGCCATCCCAATTTGGTACCATGTAATTTGCAAATCCTAAACTGAAACATGTGCAGCTATTCAATCTAGTCTTGTAGTATTGTTAGTCACCCAAAAAAAAAATTGTATTATTGTTAACAAGAAACTGAGTCAAGCAAGTTGCAACAATGCTATATGGTCAGCTCGTGTATACAACAGCGAATGTAAGGTAATCAATCATCATTATCGAACTGCAAAAACCAGTATCTTAATTTGCAGTACTAGCTTAGAGAGAATGGGAGGTAATGGAACCTTTGAGCAAAAATATAAATGCCTTATGATAGGCATATAAAATACATATCACCAACACATGCTACAAAATTACATGGCAAATAACTATTATTTATAATTCCCTTAAAAAAAAAAAACTATTACTGATTATTATTACATCAGGTATTTCATCATGTACGGCCCTTCAAGCTCATATCCCAATTTTCTGTAGTAATGGCGTGTGCCAACCCCAGAAATTACAGCTATCTTAGTTGATCTGTGTTCTTTCGAAGCAATCCGCTCAGCCTCCTCCATCAGAAGAGTACCATAACCCTGTTAACAATAATTTTGGTCAAAAGTAGGTCAATTGGAGTACAATGAGGGGACATGTTATTGGTATCCATATGTATCTTCTTGGATATTATACATGGCTAAAGAATTTGATATACAGTTCAAAACCAAAACTTAGCAATTCCACTTAGATAGTATCCAATAAGAACATGTGAATATCCGTAATGATATCACATGTCATCTATGTATTAGCATGACAGTTTTACCTGGTGTTGTAGCTTGTCAGAATCCCGCCCATGAACCGGTACAGCAGTTCCATAAACATGGAGCTCACGAACAATAGAACACTTACCCATAAGCTCTGGACAAGTAGTGTTACGGCCACATTTTCGCAGTCGTAACAAACCAACAAGGATATCCTGCTCAAGAGAAGACAGCACAACCAATGTCATGGCCATGTTTCATCAACAACAACAAATTTACATTAATGGTAAGAACAGGTTAAAAGATGTCCCCTTGATTCAAAATAAAGAAGGCAAAATATGCACAACAGGAACCAGTGCCAGCTACAAACTAGACTCGCAAGTTACAACTCAAAGTATAAAATGATGGTAGACAAAAGGATAGGCACTAATAAGAGAGGCTGAGGAAAGAAGGTAAAATCACCTGCCGTGTATCTTCATATGACAAAAATGTTTCCCAACCTTCATTTGCCATATAATCACGACGAACAAGTTCCACCTCTTCTGGTTTAATTTGGTGATGAATATCCTACAAAGAAATACAGAATGTCGGTTGATGCTCCATAATAATACTAGTAAACAAAGTGTGTGAAGATTTACAAATCATTGTTAAATAAAATTTCCAGACGAGATTGATTCTAGATAATTACCTGGATTCCAGCTTCTCTGGTCCGAACATCACGACATTTTAAACCCAAGTCTTCCATTCGAGCTAATGCTAACTCCCTTAGATTCCCTTTCTCAACCCCAGAGGTCACCAAAGGCATTGGAATATCCCGCTGAACTCTATAAACACGTGTCCATGGAGGTACCATTGCAAGGATCCTTGCTATGATGTCCACAAGTTGCTCAGGTGGATAATTTCTATACCTACAATGATGTTAACAAACAAATTCACTTTCCACATGCCTTTTAATCCCGATGAATAATGAGATAGAAACTAAAGAGTTTAAGAAAGAAGCATTTGAAAGAACACGTCACATTAGATAGGTACCTGCCAGTTTTCCAGAGCTCATAAAGCCCAGTTCCACGTATTACAAGAGTGGGGTAAATTTTAAGCCCATCTGCTCTAAACAAGGGACTTTCAAAAAACTCTCGGAAACTTTCCATGTCCCTTTCAACACCAACATTTGGAAGATCAGGCATCATGTGAGCAACTACCTAAAGCAAAAGCCAAAGAAAAAAAAACATAAAATAAGAATAAATAGTATATCTTTCAACTCTCATGACCAACCTACTGCCTAGTTTGTATTTGAAAGGGGTACAATTAGGGAAATCCAAACAACTAGAGTAATATGCCTATAGAAATTGTTAATACTATACCAATGAATCTATCTAAAGCTTGTCCTTGTCTACAAATATAATGAGACAGCATACAAGGTCATTAAGTTCATTACAACTTTGAGTTCAGGAATATGTATATATCAATTTTTAAACACACTCAGCATAAGGAGCATATAGGAGAATAGTTTGACAGGACAGCTGTGACAAAGTGCGGATTGATAGGACAGTAACAAACCTTGAAACCGGCATCTTTAGCCAGGCAAAAACAATCAGCCACAGCAGCAACAGTATGTCCTCTATTAGTGTCACGAGCAACATCCTCGTAAGTGCTTTGGACTCCAATCTCCAATCGTGTACAACCGTAAGAAAGCATTTGTCGCAGGTGAGGCCCAAGACAATAATCTGGCCTCCTGAGAAATTTAAGAAGTGCAAAACTTGATAAGCGGCGAATTGATGTGTTGCATTAACAATTACCGGTTAACGTTTACTCAGGTTTCCACGAATATAATCATTGATATGCTCAAAAACGAAATACATAAAACCCTCGAAAATCATAACTAAACCAGTTTATATCATGGCGACAATTGTCAAAACAGCAAATTTATTACAAGTAGTATATCTTGTTTCATTATCTCCATTACAACAGAAGAAGAAAAAAAACTTCTTTCACAAGGGGAGTTTAGTTACATGAGTCAAATGGCACTGCAATGTCTTCTTGTGAATCATGTCTAGTGACAAATCATTTAAACCAAAATCCATCTTAATGGCCTGATTTGTAGTTTTTCTTGGTCTCTCTCTAGTTCTAACTATTTAATTAACCTCCATATAATCCATTCTCCCTATAAGATTTAGGCCCCGTTTGTTTCAGATTTTTTCAAAAAAACTTTTTTTCTCTTAAAAAAATCACTTTTTTCATTTTTAAGTGTTTGTTTAGAATTTTTAGAAAAATCATTTTATAAAAAAAAATCTATTTTGACCCTAAAATGAAAAGCTATTAGGATTAGCTTTTCTCAAAATCTATTTTTTTTCAAAAACAAGGAGGTAACACATGTACAAGTTAAAACTCTTTATTTTTTAAATGGATTTTTATGGGTAGAAGGCAAACAAAAATAACTTCAGATTTTTTTTAAAATCTCTAAAAAAAAATCTCTAGATTCTTTTAACACAAAATCTATTTTTTTTAAAGCTGAAACAAACACACCCTTACTACATGTCTTCTCCCCACGTGTCCAAATACCAAAAAGTCCAAAGCACTCATCCATTCAAAACTTTACACAAAAGACTCAAAATTCAACTTGCAAATAATTAAATGGCAGGCAACTCACGTTTCAATTGTCATGCCAATACACTTGGTTGCACTATGTTCAGAGTACGTCACCGCCTCTTCTACATTGGCAGAGGTGTGTCCAGACAAAGCATCATGAAGATTCCTTATAAAGTAATCACGGTAATCCGCCGGAAGGGACATGAAAGTTCCACCCATTAATATAAACTCAACCTGAAAAACAATAAACCACACCCATTAATATACATGATACATCCGCACGTATATTTCATGCACTTGAATAACTCAACAAACAATGGTAGAGCTCCAAACCTTGTCTACACTGTGACCTAAACGCTTAAGCTGATCAATCCTACCTCTTGTCTGCACATAAGGGTTATACCTAAATCCAAAGCAAAAAAGTCATCAAATTAGATGTGTTCTATTTTACTTATAGGATAATTTCATTTAACAATTTACATTTTAATGATTGTAACAAAATGAAAATGAACCTACCTTGCTCGAATTGCACGCATACTGGTAGGTTCATAACCAGTGTAAGACTGAGTACTGTATTCAAAATCGGAGTCAGGACCGCCAGGGCAATAGACACAAATGTTACCGGTGGTGGCAATGTGAGGGCAACGATGAGGCTTTGACATGACAGCAACAACAGCAATTCCAGATGCGGTTCGAACGGGTTTGGCTCGGAGTTTAGGAAGAAGAACCTCTCGTTCAGAGTCTGGTAAAGCGGCAATCATCTCAACAAGTTTGGGTGCACGTGAGAGGCCATACTTACGGCACGCAGCAGACTTGAGAGCGTTGAGATCAACTTTGTGGCCTTTATGAGATAAGTCGACCATGGAGTTTACAATCTCTGCAATGGCTCGTACACGCGCATCCCCTTCACTGAGGCCGTGGCCTTCAAAGCCTCCTTTCCCAGGACGAGGTGCCTTCTTAGCCTCCGCCACCATTGCAGCTGCCATTCTCGATAACTCAAAACACTAAAACAATTGAACTGTTGAGGATTTTGTTTCGCGCCCTACAGCAAAATCAGAATGATTACATTATTTGAGACTGACTAACCATTCAGTGAGGTAAATAGATCATCATGTTTGATATAATACTTAAAAGCAAATCCTCTATTTATTATTTATTACTCACAACACACGCTTTATCAATTATTTCTTTATCAAAAGAAAAACAGCAACTACTGCAGCAATGGCTAGCTGAGAAAATCGAGCAAATTTTTTATATGAAATCAGTGAGCAAAGACGGAAATGAAGCAAGCATGAAACAGCGATGAAAGATGGGAGAAACTTACAGTAGCGGAGGGAGAAACTGAATCAGTGATGACGCAGAGGGAAGAGTGAGCGATAGTATGAGAAAGGGACGGTGCTTTCAGTTTTAGGGTTTGGGTGCAGTCGTACCAGAGAGGGGTTACGAGTACGAACGACGAAACTTGAACCAAATCAGAGCCAACTTTTTTTTTATTTTTTTTTATTTTGCCACTTTTTTTTTATTAAAATTAAGGGGGTGTATTGGATTAAGATTCTAATAGATTTTAAAAGACTTTTTAACTATGAAAAAGTTTTGTGGTATTCAATCAAGACTCTTTGCAATTTAAAAAAGTTTGTGGTATTCAATCAAGATTTTTTGCCATTTTAAAATAGTCTTAGGTATTCAATCAAGATTTTTCATCATTTAAAAAAAGTCTCATGTATTTAAAATCATTCAAATTTCAAAGGATTGTTTAATAAATTAGATTTTGATGGATTTTGTGGGATTTTCTAATGAAATTTTAATAAGAAAAAGTCTTTCATGAAACATAACATTTCTTGGGATTGTTTTTCTTTAATAGTTTACTATCTCTTTCTTATTCTTTCTTCCTTCTCTCTTCTCTCTCATCTCTTCTCTCTCCCTTCTCTCTTCGTCTCTCTCTCCTCCCTTCTCTCTTTGTCTCTCTCTCTTCTCCCTCTCTCTCTCCTCTCTTTTCTCCCTTCTCTCCGTCCTCTCTTCCCCCTCTCTATCTCTCATAAAAATAAAATAAAAGAGTATATATTAAAAATATTATGATAGAGAGTGTGTTGCAATTATTTCTTTTCAACCGGTCCTTAAAATTCATAAAATCTTTTGAAATCTTATAAATCCATAAAAAATTTTAAAATCTTATGATGTAAATCCATTGAAATCCAAATTGAAAATTCTGATAGTCTTTTAAAATCATGAAAGTCATTAAAATCCTACAAAATCTTTTAAAATCTTTTAGATTTTTTTAAGCAAAAATTGTCCTTTAAAATCCTAATCCAATACACCCCCTAATTTTATAATTGTTTGATTTTGATTATAGTAAATTATTTTTTAGTTATCTAAGAAAATTATTTTGAAGGAATTACCTGAAAAATTAATTCCATTTATTTTACTAACCAAAGATTATTGAATATCAAAATCATTCTTTATAAAGTAACAGATGAATTTTATATAAAGAGTAATTTGATCTTTCACAATTTTCTCGCAGCTTAATTTAGTCATTTATAAAAATTAATACTCCTAATCAATTAGTTTCTAGCATTTTTATATGATGACGAATTAGTCTTCAACTCATTGTAACATAGACTAGTTTGTCCTTAATTTAAAAATGTCATGAGCTAGTTTAATATTATTTTTTGTCGTGATCTAAAATGAATCGGGAGAAAATTATTAAAGACTAAATTGGATTTTCGTCAACACTGGTCAGGAAGATTTATACTCTAATTAACTTTTTTATAGGTCAAGAATCAAGATAACACGACTTCATCACAAAGGTTGTAAACTTGTAATTAGGTGTGACAATGAAGCGGGGGTGGAGGTGGGGGTTGGATTTTACCTTCCCTGTCCCCATACCCAACCTCATATACTTATTGTTACCCTATCCATACTCAGCAGATATGATAAATCGAATCTCATCTCTGCTCTAACGGGTTCGGGTATGCCCCATCCCCAAAGTGGATAATTTTTTTTAATAAAAATAAAAGTATTTTTCAGTCCAGAGCGCAATGTTGTGATGTATTATCCAGCAAATAGAGGATGATGATCGATGAATATGATGATGGAGAAGAGAGGCTGAGAGTGTGAAATATCGAGGAGAAAAGAGATGGCTATGATTAATGAGTGTCATCTGAAAGACTGAGACTTTGACCGTGTGATTGAAATGATTTAGAGTTCGGATTTTTATCTATATAAATAGATAATAAATAGATTTTCTATATTCGAAACGAGTTTGAGTATGAGTCCAAGGTGGAAACTTATATCCTTGTTACATGTCTCATACCTGTATTTCAAAATTGAAGAAAACTCAAACCATACCCAAACTAAATCAAAGTGGAGAAAACCCATCAAATTAGATTTGGTTCCGACCATGCCTACTTGTAATAGTTTAGTTCCATTACATTTTGAATGACGTTATTATTCTAGCGTAAGCGTGTCTACAAACAAGAATCACGCACGCCTTTGAGGAAAAGAAAGAAAAAAAAAAACCACACCACACTGGTTTTTTATTGATGAGATCAAAAAATATTATAATATGACTAGGTTCAATGAACTCCAGTTATTCACACCTCCAGTCAATCACTACACTTTCCTGACCCAACTGCAAAACAACAACAGTAGCGTCACTCTTCCAAAAGTAAAATCAAAATTCTGTAACACCATTGTTCAAATCACTTCAACATGTCGAATTTCTCAGAGTTCAAACCTCTGAACGAGACAACACTGATTGAGTACATAAAATCCATCCCTGCACTATCATCCAAACTCGCCAACAATTTCTCCGACTTATCCGTCAAAGAAGTCGGAGATGGCAACCTTAATTTCGTCTTCATCGTTTCCAACACCAACGGTTCTTTTGTCATCAAACAGGTATCATCATACATAATCTTCCAAAAATGCACAAAATTCTGTTCTTTTTTCAATTTTTAATAATGGGTTTCATTATATTGTTGTAGGCTTTGCCATATGTTCGTTGCATAGGAGAATCATGGCCAATGACGAAAGAAAGAGCGTATTTTGAGTCATTGGCGTTGAAAGAAGAGGGTAAACTGAGTCCTGATCATGTTCCTGAAGTCTATCATTTTGATCGTACTATGTCTTTGATTGGTATGCGTTATTTGGAGCCACCGCATATAATTCTCAGAAAAGGGTTGATTGCTGGTGTTGAGTATCCTTTGTTGGCTGAACATATGTCTGATTTTATGGCTAATACACTCTTCTTTACTTCTTTGCTTTTTCGTTCTACGACGGAGCATAAACGGGATGGTATGAACTTTCCCTTCTCACTTTTCATACCCTCAACATATTTATTTATTTGCAATTAAAAGTCTGTTACTCTAAGTCTGTTTGTCTAATACGGTGTTTGAAAGCATCATATTTTCCCCGAAATTCAACTGAGCTTGTTTTTGTATTGGAAACATTGGTTCCTTGATTTGTGGTTGTCAATTGTCTGTGATTTGTTTTCTTATTATTAGGCCCTGTTTGGATAAACAACTCATTTTGTAGCTTATGTATAAGATCGCTCTTTCTATAACAAAAGATAAAATAAAGTTAAGCTGTGTTACTAATCTTCGAGAGTTAATGAGGGCCCGTTTGTTATAGATTCTAAAAAAAATAGATTTTCCTTTGTATTTTTAAAAATAAATTTTTTAGAAATTTATTCAAAAATAGTATAAGTTATTTCAAATTCATTTGTTATAAGTTAAAAAAGATATTTTGACATTCACTAACCTAAATATTTATTGTTCGAGATTTTACATAGTAAAAATTGCATATTTTTTCAAAATGATATATTTCAAAAATGATTTTTATGAAAAGCTATTTGAAATAGCTTTTTTTTAGAGATTTTTTCAAAATTTTAGTACCCAAAAAAATTATAACAAAATGATGAAATATCTAGAATCACATTTTAAGATAAGCTATTCAAACCGATTTTTTATTTGAAGCTTTCCCTAAAAATTTCTTTTTAAAAAAACTTTCACAAAAACATGTTACACTACAAAAATCTATTTTAAAAAAAAACTATAACAAACGGGCCCTAAGAATAAGCTGAAAAGAGCTTATGAATATGCAATAAGCTATTTTCAATAGTTCTCTCAAACAAAAATAAACTGAAAACAACTTATGAACATCTAATAAGCTATTTTCATAAGTTCTTCCAAACAGTCTCGCAAGTACTTACAATTATGCCAGTAGGTAAGCTCAAAAAAACGGCCCCTTAGTAAATATTTGAGTCATTGTTAAGCTTTTCATTTGAAAATGGATGGAGTAAATGATGTCACCTTCTTGTGCCTTATAGACAATTAATATTCTTAAACACATAGTAATATATAACCCACATGGGCTAGCTTGGTGGTGTAGACTTTAGACCTTGGAGTGTGATCCTCTCAAGGTCTCAGGTTTGGATCCTCATGGTTTAAGTTTTTGTGGGCTAGTCCATACAGAGCTTGCTTTGGCTTTAAATGGGCCCCCACTAATAGACGGTGGGATTGATCCCCCGGATTAGTAGGTCGTTGGCCCGGATGCCGAGTTTAAAAAAAAAAAAACATAATTATATTACCTTAAAACATGTAATGTTACCATTGGTCTTAAGTTATCCTTGCTTCATGCAGTTGCTGAATTTTGCGGGAATGTGGAGTTATGCAGGCTCACTGAGCAGGTTGTTTTCTCTGACCCATATAAAGTTTCTGAGTATAATCGCTGGACTTCCCCTCATCTTGACCGTGATGCTGAGGCTGTTCGGGATGACAATCTACTGAAGCTTGAAGTTGCTGAGCTAAAATCAAAGTATTATATATGTCTCACGCTCTCACTTTTTTCTTCTTTTAATGCAGTAGTTTTGTTGTTTGGGTTTTTGCTGATGACAATTTATGTTCATTTAGGTTCTGTGAGAGGGCTCAGGCACTAATACACGGAGATCTACACACTGGTTCTGTGATGGTTACTCATGAATCAACTCAAGTTATTGATCCTGAATTTGCATTTTATGGACCAATGGGATTTGATATCGGAGCATTCCTAGGAAACTTGATTTTGGCTTTCTTTTCTCAGGATGGGCATGCTGATCAAGCAAACGATAGAAAAGTAGGTCCTCTTTTTCCATGTCTTTATTGGCCCATTTTTTTGATTCTATTCTGAATTTGTTCATAGACATATATTTTCTGGTGGTTCTTTGTAGTCTAACTTGCAAACTTAGATCTATATCTCTAGTTATGGTTAATATATTGAAGTTTTTATTTTACTTTGGCGGATTTGTGCATGGAAGAAGCTGGTTATCTTTAAGCAGTCCTACATATCTTTAGGATATCATGACATTAGTACTTGCAATTAAGTTTTTTATCTTTGTTGCCTTTGTTCTTATTTACAGTTTTGAATCAATTTGTATTGTTACCATGCTTTGTCTGCATGGTGACCATAACTAGTTCCTTGTTATCCTAATTCAGAGAAGTAACCCTTGGTATGCATGTTGATCTGGTATCAGAGTCACACCACGTGAAAAATCTAATGCATAAGCCACAAAAAATAAAAGGAAATTTCAGGAAGGTAAATTACAGAAAAGAAAGAGTAGAGCTCCCAGCTATGGAAGAAGCTTTCTTGCCCAAGGCATATGCCATAAACAAAGACGATATCATGCCTCACGTGAACAACCCTTGACCCCTTATACTACCATTCTCTCTCCCATTTCTCTGTACATCGAACACGTTTTCGCTTTCCTAACTACTTTTGTCCGCTCTACTGGCTGTTGTAGGCCTGTGCGAATAGACTTGTGGGATTTGGGGTTGTATTTGTATACGTGTGGCGTAACCCATCTTTTTCAGATAATATTAGATTTCTTAGCCCAACACTAGTAACAATTGAAGATTTGGTTACATGATAGAGTAATTCTCATGGTTTCTCTTTGATGTCCAGCATATGATATTTTTTAGGGAATCAACATTGTGGATATGTAAAGTGATTAGACAGCTCTCCTACATTTGACTAGTTTCTAGGAGTACTCTGTCTGTGTTTCAGTTTTTTCTTTGTTGAGGTTTTTTGTTATCCTCCAAACTTTGCATTTCTATATCTTTCTTTAACACACTATGTTATGCAGGCATATAAGGAATGGATTCTTAAGACTATTGCAGACACTTGGAATCTTTTTCACCATAAGTTCACTGCACTTTGGAATGAGCATAAAAATGGTGTTGGTGAGGCATATCTTCCAGGAATCTATAACAATCTTGATGTTCAACTACTTGTACAGAAGAAATACATGACAGATTTATTTCATGACAGTCTCGGATTTGGTGCTGCCAAAATGATAAGGTGTCTCTTTCTCTTAAATATATTTTTCCTCTTTTAATAAAAACAATAATATGAGGTTGCAGTAATCATTTTCACTTAAATGCTACAGAATGTCCATGTTTATGATTTATGGGTTAACAATACAATCATTAGAGAGATAAATGGAGTAGTTTCTATTGCCGAAAAGATGGTAAAGTTGCATCTTAGTGTATTTGGGCAATAGAAGGGGAAAACTAAAAATCAAATTATAGCGAGAGATTACGAGGTCAATGATCTATTTTTAGGCTGGCATTGATAGAGGGTTATAGTGATATTTGATCCATGTAATCAACCCTAACTTGTGGAAAAATGTATGGTTGTGGTTTTAATATATATTCACGGTCTTGCAAACCAAGAGCTTAAACTTTTAGGATAATTGGTCATTTACACAGTACAGCTTTATTGACCAAGTAATCAAGTCCAAAGGGCTCTTGTTTGAGCAGGAATGTTAGATATTAAAAAGAAAAACAGTGGATACGGATACCATTACGCTTATCTAAAAAAAAAAAACAGTGGATACCATTACACATCTTTTGTTCTGGTGTTATATTCACTAGGCCTCCAGGAAAAATAAATAGGTTCCAAAACACCTGTTCGTGTCAAGTCCAGAGTATCCACCGTGCCCTGACCTAATCTTTGTCCATAAAAGATTGAGATGTCACGACTAACTCTTCCACTTCAATTATCTGATACACAGGAGAATTGTTGGTGTAGCACATGTTGAGGATCTTGAATCTATAGCTGACGCTGGTAAACGGGCAACCTGTGAACGGCGGGCACTTGATTTAGCTACGATGCTTCTCAAAGAAAGAAGAAAATTTGAGAGCATTTCTGAAATTGTCTCAGCAATTCAGCAATTTTAGTTGTGACAAGGTTTTGGTATATTAATACCTTTACATCCATCATTTATCTGTTTTCAAAATATATCATCTCTTAGATTTTTCCCGAGTGAGTACTACTTGATAGCTGTTTCCCTGTCAAATTATGTATAGTGAATATACTTTCTTGGTTTTTCTCCATGGGAAGCTGGGAGATGCTACTGATAGCAAACAGTTTTTAATTGTTGTACACCCCATCCTTAAACGTGTTGTTCTGGAGTTTCGTGTGATTACTTACGGTTCCATTAGATGGGATCCGGTGCTGCTTCCATCGATTTAATATTGTAACTTCAAGGCTCTCAGATTTTTAGATAGTATGTTTTACATAATATTCGATGGTTGCAGTAGTGCTAATTTTCCCTTTTCATTGGTTCTCTAATTCTTTGCTCACTGGCTTCTCTATATTATACTAACTTTTAGTTAGTGGAAGTAAAGTATATGGCTGTTGGACTATGGATGTGTGTCTACATGGTATTGTCATGGCGGGTTGTACAGAAAAATTGGGGCGACATAGGATAGGAAGGAAAGGGAAGAGGGAATAATCCAAATTTTGCAAGTATTTTGTTTTGTTGAAAAAAAAAATTAAAAGGGAATGTAAGTCTGCAGTGTCATGTTTGCTCGTTAATCTGAGTCAGCATTGCCAAATACTCAAATAGACATCCATTTTCCATATTAGTGTTTTTTGAAATAGGTTGAGACCAAAAATAATGGAATTTTCTTATTTTGCAGGGAGTAAATCCCATAAAAAAGATCTATAGGAATAAAAAAAACCCAATAACTGCTATATCTACTAAGATTAAAGATATATTTAAACCTTTAATTAATTATATGATTGATCAACGTTCAACAAGATCTTGTGCAAAATAAAAGCTTAAATTTTCCCCACTTCAACACCTTGCTAGTTATACTTCAGATGCTAACCATAAAAATTTGGCATCCTTATAAATATAAAATGTTAATGAAGGATAAAGTTCCATTACCACATACTGTTTTCCTTTTTAGCTTACACAGCTTTGTTCTGTTATTACATATGCTTTATCTCTATTCTTATTAGAACCAGATATGGTTTCTTGTTTCCTTAGTTGATCTAATTATTATACATGGCTTTGTAGTCACTCCACAGCTGAGCAACTGGCTTCCCTAGCAGGTCATTAAAGTAACTTTCACTATAGTTCGTCTTCAGCTTCTTGTTCAAATCTGCCACAAATCCATTTTTGAGATTATCACAGTAGTGTAAAAAGTGAGCTGTGACTTCATATCCTTGGCCCCATTGATTCCCCACACCTGCAGGACTCCATAGATCTGAAGCATAGCCAGCCTTCATCCTCACGAAATCAGCTATACCTTCCGTGAGTCCCGAAGGAGCCTTGCCGTTGCCGTCCCATTGCAATATATGAGCCATTTCATGATAGATCAACCCAGCAAACTCTTTTTTGACATCTTCACGATATTTCTCGATATAACCCGCACTTATATGAATAATATCATTACTAGCAAATGCCAGTCCATCAATGTTCTCTATAATTACACTGACTTCTTTGACACTTTTGATGTCAGCACTATTGTTCTGTTGAAAGAGCTTCTGTATGAATTCTGCAGCTGAGCTGAGTGTTTGCTTGGCATAGTCTCCACCTATTTCTTTGTCGAAACGGACAGCACCGGTGCTGGCTCCGGCGTTGTTGGACACAACATAGTCGATTGCCTTAGCGCAATGAGCAGCTGCTAGAATAAGTAGGAAGAACAAGACATTCTTAAGGTGTTTTTGATCCATTGTTGTTTTAGGTGTATTTTGCATCAGGCCATTTGAGGTGTTTTTATAGGAGTTTGGAGGGTTGTGCAGTTATAAACTAGCGGAGAGTAAGGGGGTGCTGGGAGCATGACATATATTATCAATTGATATTTATTTGTGAAAGGAGTTGTGTTCAGACTTCAGAGACAAGTAGCAAAATAAATCAAACTCCTACTTTATATTTTCTCTTATAAAAAATAAAATGAGATCATGATTCATGTCTCACTATGCCACTCAATTGATGTTGGCATATATGGCGAACTAGCACAGACCATCGAGTTTAAACTGTTAAGAGTATATCTAATTAATCTGTCATTTCTATAGTATATATTGTCTAAAAATATACCATATGTACCTGTCATTTGAGAGTTTATTCACAACTTATGTTGAAAAATTGATTGAAATGAATTAAAAATAAAATGAAAATATGATCAGCTATTTTTATAAGAATATCCGGATACTAATATAAATGTGTTTATTTCAAACAAACTCTTTCAATTTGTCTCGTAGATTCGTAATATCTGAAGAAAGCCATTGTTATTGCTGTCCAATGAAATACATATAGTGATGTAGCATAATTTTCATAATTATTGAATTGTTTTAACTTAAAAGTTTAATTTTTTTCAGGGACTAAAAACAAAATTCTTCATATTTATAATAATCATTTACTTAATTAACCCAATAAAATTTGGTGAAGAACAATTCTATTGTTCAATTTACGGAACTTTTGGACTAACATAATGAGTAATTAAAAGTATTATGATGAAGGAAAAAATTAATTTTAAAATGGCGGTTGATATGATTAATTGTGGCTATATTAATTAATATTCCATATGTACAACACATTCAATTCTTATACAGATCTGAATTATTCTCAATACTAATCAATGTATTGCTTTATACCATCAATACTTATATAATATTTTCCCAAACAAAAAGAAAATAGGTCGAAACATAATGCCACAAATGACACGGCGTATAATATGCAAGTTACTCAACTAAAGAATAATCTATCTCATATTTCAAATTTCTAAAACACCAATCGACCATCAAGCCCTTTGTTTCATCAGGAGCTGGAAGCGTAATACATTTTTGCAATTTTTCATCATCCATTAATACACACCGCATATTGTAGATAAAAGGCTGATGACATACACAAAGTTGTTCTCATATCCCAACTTATTTGGGTTGCTCAACGCATAACAATTTCTCTTAAAACCATTCGAAATAGAAAATAATGCAACGTCACCCAAAGTTTCTAGTTTTACATAATACATGGTTGAGAGAAGTCTATCTTGTGCACATTCCTTACTCCCTTGGATACTAAATCAACCATTAAAAGTTGCTCATCACAATTAACAACCTAAGGTATACGGAAGATGCTACATTGGGAGTACTCTTCAGTTTTAGAAATTTAATATTTGCAGAATTGAAGCCGAGTACCCCTATGTTGGCCTTGTTAGTGACAACATATATTATATTATGCAAAACCACAAAGTCAACAACCCACTCTGGATCAATTTTGTATGGTTCTTAACTAATTTTTCTGTTATAACAAACTTCGAAAAAAATCATAGATTTAAGTAAATCATGGATAATTAAGTTAGGGCAATGCTAACCAGTGCCCCGGGGCACTGGAGGAGCACTGGATAAGGAACAATAAATAGGCAATAAATAAATGAATCTCACTTGGTTTACTTCAATTAAAGTGTAAAATATGTCAACTAATTAAAATTAATAAAAGCGATATTTAATACTCTTTCACTTCTCAAAGGCACTGCTATTTCTTATACAGGCGCATCCTTTCCATTTGTTTGTTTACACAACCATATGACTGCTATCTATCTCTCTGCCATCATCAGTACTATATTCAATTCTGCAGGTACCATATTCAATCTCCTTTTTTTTTTTTTAATTGGATATGTTTTATTTTTGGAATTGTTAATATATTTTGAACTTTATTTTAATTGGATATGTTAGTAATTATATATGCACAAGCTTTTGTGAATTGGTTTGAATGAAAAAAATGATTCAAAACAAAAATTCACGTAAAAAAAACTCCATTGAGTAAAATTTGCAGGAAAAAAAATTATTAAGAAATGAAGGTGGGATATAATGGGAGAGAGAGATAACCCTGAAATTGAAATCACAGAGGAAAAGATTGAGAAGCACACGTTGGCATTTAGCTTTGTAAAGAAAAGAAAATTTGCACTATTAAATACAACGATTTCTTATTTTAATTAGTTGACATATTTTACACTTTAATTGAGATAAATGAAGTGGGATCTATTTATTTATTGTATATTTATTGTTCCTTATCCCTCCAGGAGCACCGGTTAGCAGCACCATTAAGTTAAGAACCGTACGAAAACATCTAAGAATATGCATTTAAGTTTGTCTATAAACAAAATGATGCATTTAATGATTATTAAAAAAGTCGCATAATATAAATTCTCTAAGATGCTCTTCATTAATCTTAATAATTTGATCATTTCGTTTAAAAAAACATTAGGAAGTTTGAAATTTTTCCTTGAAACAAATTTGAATAAACCGTTAATCTAGTTTCTAAATTATCGCTCTCTCTTTAATTTAGTCCAAGTCCTCGATATCACGATAACAAGAATTAAGTTGATGGTATTTATATAACTTAGCAACTAGGAGTACTTGGTATATTTTTATGGTTAAAAGACCAAATTGGTGAAATGTTAGATAATAAAGGGATTAAACTTAGCTCAGTGGGTAGGGATATTGCATATTATATGCAGGGGCCGGAGTTCGAACCCCGGACACTCCACTTCTCCACAATTAAGTTGTGTGAGCTCTAACTATTAGACAACTTAACAAAAAAAACGGGTGTTTTATTGAAACAAATTTTATAATGCTCCCGGGTGATTATGAGATTGACTTGAAGTCAAAGTCAAGAATTTAAACAAAGAAGTAACCTTGGTTGCTAAATATAGTATTGTCGGCAAGAGAATATTATATTATAAATTATAGTCTTGTTAATGAGTGTCCTAAGGATACTCTTTAAGGATTCATAATAAAGAAATTATTCTTAAAAAAAAATCAAAAACTCTAATTTCCAATGCATTGATTTCATAAACTTTGACAAAAATTTACTACTTAAAGCTACTAAACAATGTTTTAAGGGCACTTGTTAACATTTCCCTATAAATTATCATCACTCATGAAATAAAATAGAGTCGATCACAATTTTAAACCTTGAACGTGTGAGGCGTGATAACTATAATTTTTCTTTTACTTTCGCACCGGTTTCTGACCCATTAACGATGAACGACTAATCCGGCTCGTGCGTAAAGGCATGCGCACATAACTATAATCTTTAAATGCATTGAAATTGTAAATACATCAGCAAATATCTTTTTCATTAGTTGATTTGAACACTAAATCTGTTTTTTTGATAGTAAATGTAGACTTAGAATGTCTTTGCGCTAAAGAAGACTTGTAATCTCTTATTTCTAAATGTTTACCCGTGACACAATATTAACCTTAGATTTAACCTAATTTTTCGCGTGACTTTACTATATTAGCCCTAGGTTTAATTTATGCAAAATGTCATCTCTTATTTCTAAATGTTAACCCGTGACGCAATATTAACCCTAGATTTAACCTAATTTTTTCGCGTGACTTTGCTATATTAACCCTAGATTTAATTTATGCAAAATGTCATCTCTTATTTCTAAATGTTAAAACGTGACGCATACGTTTCTATCCTCTACCTAATTTGTATTCTTTTATGAAACTATTGCCTTATATTGGTTGACTCTAATATTAAAATTACATTTCCTAATGATTTTTCTTAAAGAGTTCTATTTTCTAATCATGTATAAAATAATAATATTACAGTGTAACCCATACGTTTTCTTTTTTATAGATCATAAATAAATTAACTCATAAGTTTGACTTATTTAGAAATTAGAAAATCATACAAACTTACATAGATATAACGACAAAGGTCGCTAATTCTTACATTAATATAAGCTACTGCATAATTTATTCATCCCCTAATTAATTAGGCTATATTGCCATACTTTGCCTTATACTCTGTCCACAGCTGGTTAACCGTCTTCCCCAAAAGTTGAACAAAGAATTGATCACTATAACCATTCCTCATCAACTTATTCAACTCTGCCACAAACCCACTTCTTAAACTATCACAATAATCCAAAAACCTAGCAGTAACATCATAACCTTGGTCCCACTTATTTCCTTGCCCTGGTTTCACCCAATGACTAGGTGCATAATTTGCTTTCAGCCTTACATAATCTGCTATACCTTCAATTAATCCACCATTAGCTTGACCATTACCATTCCATTGCCATACATGTGTCATTTCATGATACAACACCCCTGTAATCTCCTTTCTCAAATCACCACCATAGCTATTAACATATCTTGCACTCAAATGAATTTCATTGTTGCTTGTATATGCTACACCATCCATGTCGTCCACAAATAAACTCACCTTTTGAACATTTTTTCTGTCGGCAGGATTGTTTTGTTGGAACACTCTCCAGATGAATTGTGTGGCAGAATCTAATGTTTGTGTCGCATATTGTGATCCTATTTGATCACGGAAACGTACCCCACCTGGTATTAGATGTAAAATATCAGTTACATTAGTTAGTTACACACTACAAGAATTTTGGTTTTTACTAGCGGAAATAAACCCTCGGTAATGCAAAAAACCCTCAGCGAATTAGTCCATCATTAATGTAATTTTCTGAATCATTGAAGATTTATTCCGCTAGTAATGTTATTGAGGGTTTTTTCTATATTACTAAGGGTTTAGACCGTTGGTGATTACCGACAATCTAAATCCGTCATAATTTTGAATCTGTTGGTGATTATGAGAATTCTTGCAGTGACCCTGGTTATTGACTATATAAAGTTAATTGTGTTTCTTCATAAATATATATATATATATATATATATATATAT
>Ga0228710_1001220_pt1 | contig 37800 bp, 25 predicted proteins | sample MedpolnodulmetaG_FD_177995 | JGI IMG/M metagenome (GOLD analysis project Ga0228710, IMG submission 177995) | Root nodule microbial communities from Medicago polymorpha collected in Santa Monica, California, United States - pink nodules | ecosystem: Host-associated > Plants > Roots > Nodule...
CCAACAAGCCATCGATCATGCATGTATGTGTGCTGGAATAATTTCCAGGGTCTGCCCTAAAAAGTTAAAACCCCATGGTATAATATCCTTAATCTAAAAGGACCAAAAATCCAGCAGTAACCCACACCCATTAAAATAAAGTATTATAATATTCAGCCCTAGGAAGCAATATTGGGTCCAACTATTGGTCTTCAAATCTGGGATTCACCAAAAGCCACCTTTGCACAATCCCATTAGCTTATGAAGAAAAAATTGAATTTGGGTGATACTGTCTTAGTGGAAGCAACATAATTTTGTAGTCTTCCAACGTCATCCACACTCAAAATTAAAAGTACTGTTGGATTAATTCCCTCCACGATTACAATCCCACTAACTAAAACAACTTCTCTTTCTTTATGCCACTGTATGAAACAACTACCCAATAGTTTATGATCCTCTTCTAGCTACCATAAATTAATTTTCCTAGTTGCATTTTTTGTTATATGGGTGTATACTCCGCCAAGGAATCTTTACACGTGGAGAGCCACCACTACTAGTGGTTTGGTTTTGCTTACCATGTTATTGTTAGGTTTTGATTTGTTAATTATTGTTACATCTGTAAAAAAATAAAAAATTAATTTTTACATCTGTCCTCACCAATATACAAAATAAATTGGTGTTGCCTGCTCTCGTAGGGATGAAATAAACAAGTATTGTGAATCACACAAACTAGGATTTGAAGATAAATATGGCACAAAAATACTAAATGTAGTGTTTTGAAAAGGTTTGCTTAAAGCACACTATGATTTGAAATGAAAAACATGTATGTGATGTGATAATGACTGCTGCATTTTATCTACACAAGATGATATCTTCCTAAAAAGTAAAAATTCTGGTTTGTATATTTTTAGGTGTTGATGTGAATTTAAAGTCACACTAATGCTTGATGTGTAGAGTAGATCGATGACAACTAAAACCAAAGGAAATAATAATCCTGAACGAAAATAAACAGCAATATATGTAGCAAGAAGAAGAGAAAGAAAAACACAACATTCTTTACCCAGTTTAGTCCAATAATGAGCTACTAAGGGTGTGTTTGGATTGAGAGTTTAGGAGGGAAAGTGAGGGGAGGACTCACTTTTATTTTTTAAATTACGAACAATGTAAAATGTTTTTTTAAAATAAATTAAATGTTTTTGAAGTACTATATGATCATTTATCATGTTGTTAATAATTCAATTTTCTAAAAATCATTTTATAATGTCTGTAATTTAAAAAAGAAAAAGTAAGTCATCCTCTCCATTCCTCACGTAAACACTCCATCCGAACACACTAAGAGAGAGTAGCTCTCCGTTCCACTAATTAAGAGAGTAACTTTACACAAAAATTCTAAAAGGAATTACAAGAATCACTCTTTAAACCTAGTTATACCATTTTCTCAAATCCCTATCGGTGACCAGCAAACTCAATAATAATATTTAAATATGCTTCAAGATGAATCTATTGATGATTCTCCCAACACTAATTAAAGTTCTTACCAAAAGAAAGAATAAGAATCCTCTCAAACCCTAATTTTTGGCCCCAACCCCCACCCACCCCCCCACACACACACAAACAATATATATGCATGTAAAGTATTGATGTGAAAAAAAGAAATTAGGTTTACAGTCAAAATAATTATATTTCTTTAAGATCTTATCGTCATAGTGATACTGATCAAAAGAAATTCCCTTTTCTAACCTAGAAATCTTAATACTAAGAATTATATTTGCTTCTTCGGGGTCTTTCATATCAATATTGTTACACAACATTTACAACATAAATATTTGAATCAAATATGATTAAGTTGTCTACAGTGAGAAATATAATTGTGTAAATATTATTTTCAGATTTGTAGTAAATATATTTGTCACTTTCATTCACTTTAAATCCATTTGATATTATCAAATTGTCAAACTTTTCATGCAATTTGTTAGGATCTTGTTTACATAGACCGATCAAATTTACATGAATTACAAAGCATTTAGGTTGTTACATATATATTTCTTTATTCATGTTCACCATTTAGAAAAGTCGTTTTAACATTCATTTGAGATACCACTAAATTGTGAAATATTTGCACACTATTAATTGTTATCTTGGCGACTCGAGAGAAGATGTTGAAGAAATCTATTTTCTCTTTTTCTAAACATTTGACTATAAGGAGAGCATTGTATTTATCAACATTTTCATTGGGCTTTAGTTTCTTTTTCAAAATTCATTTACAATTTATCGAATTACAACTAGGAGGCAAGTATACTAAGTGTCAGGTCTAGTTAAACTATAGATAAGAAAATAAGCCGATGATAAGTTACATGTCAAATTTAGGCCTTGATTTTTTTTGACCAAATAAGACTTCAATCATTGGACTATTTTTTTTAGTTTTGAAACCTATTTAAAATTTTCAAATAATTTAGAACCTCATATTATTCTAGGTATCTCTCAAGTATATCATATATATTTCAGATATCTCTCAAATATCTTGAGTTACGTTTTTTATTCATTTCAAATTTTCTATCATATATATAAAAGTCCAATTTTTGTTTTTGTTTTTTGAAACAGCACGTTTTATTATGCAAGTGACCTATATATAGAAGTCCAATTATTCAACTTCTTTTATATAATCGAATCAACAAACCTTTTACTTACATATAAAGCACCAACAATAACTTGTGTCAATATTTTTTTGAACAAAACTTACTTCTTGAACTTGTTCGTTGACAAGTTTTGCAATCATTATCTATAAGATGCAAGTTATCGTGTAGAAACCATATTCTGAACATTAAATATAGTGAATTGAATCAAATTGAATTCGATAAGATATACCAACCCAAACAATTCTTCTCACTTAAATATAAGAGAAATGACACCAGGGATTGAAGAAAGTTTCGCAATAGTCAACGACACATATTATTTTCCAGATACAAAATAAAAACATTACTCAAGGCATCATAGATTTAATATGTAGGATATAAACAATTATCTCAAACATTGATCAATTAGGGCAAGCTAACAGTACACCACTTTTAGGATCTACCTGCCAGGCTGCCACTATATCAAGGGTTAGAACTTAGAAGCATCACATTGTACAAGTCAGCATTACAAAGCATGAGGCCCATTAGATCAACATGAAAATTGCAATTAGTTTTCAAACGTACAACATTTATAAAACAGTAAATGTCATCCAATATAAATTAAGGAATAAAACCTTTTAATTTTAAAAGTAGATTAAAGTAGATTATATCAAATAGATATTTATAAAGATATTTTATGAATTAATCTAAAGTGCATTTGATACGTTAGCGAGTAAATTTAAGGAAAAAACTTAGGTACAATTCCTTAGGTGCTTTTCGTATGGTTCTTAACTAAATTCACCATGATTTTCTTAAATCCATGATTCTCTCAAAGTTTGTTATCTCCAAAAAAGTTGTATTTTTAGTTAAGAACCATACGAAAAGCACCCAAGGAATTGTACCTAAGTTTTTTCCTAAATTTAATTCAATGTACAATGTACTTTTTTTTAGGGATGTATAATGTACTTTTAAAAATACAACTAAAATCCTCTAAAACAATACAAATAAAATATAAAATATTGACTACAAATCCGAAAGTTACACACAATCAGTTTCTGTAATTTTTGGTTTGTATGATCATTAAAATAATATAAAAATATATATTTGTTTGTCAAATATAATATAAAATATTTTTCTTCAAAAATATAATATAAAATATTTAATGGTTGGATCAGTGAAATATAATAGTTACAAAAAATGAATAGACGAGATAACTCGAGCAATAACCATGAATAAATTGATCCCTCTCGAACCTTATATCTATGAATAGAATAAAATGACACTTATTTTTGTTAAAGATATAACAATAAAATGACAACTTTGTAACAAAGAAAAACACCTATATTCTTTCTGATCAATGTAAGTATTTTTTTAGAGGATCAATGCAAGTATTGTTAACGTGTGTCAATGATACGTTGAATATATATGGGAGAATTTCACAAAATGATGCGCAAGATGATGTAATTAGGTCATCACATGCTTTGCATCATGCTTTTGCTCGTCGGAACGTTACATCAGGTAAGTCTCATGCTCTTGATTAAGGGGTGGAAACAAATAGCAAAGAGAGTTAGATTTTGCATGGTCCAAGTCTGACACGATTATTGTGTAGTTTGTCATATGTTTATTTTAGAACTGACTATGATCTTTTTTTCTTTTTTTTTTTTGAGTAAAACTGGCTGATCTTTTGAAAAGACTAATATGGTTTTTTTTTTGTTAACCTTCTCTGGTTCAAATGGAAAGTATTACACACTAAGCATATAGATGAGAAGAATGAGATTAAGGACAATACCTTGTAGTACAAGTAATCTAGTTTAGTGTACTTTCTTATAGTGTAGTACAACTAGCTTAGTGTAGTACAATTACTCTACCCTATATATACTGATTGTAGTCCATTCATTACAATAATAATGAATATTTTTTTCTCATTTCTATTGTTTGATAATATGGTATCAAAGCACTCTCTTTGAGAGTGGTTCTGATATTAACCGTTTTTCTTCGATCCTAACCGTTTTTTCTCTTTCCTTTTCCACTGCGATTCATCGCTTTCTTCTTCGTTTTCTGGTTGAAATTCTTGCGTTATCTCGCAATTTCACCATTGTTTCTTCTTCCTCAATCCTCTGTTCAAGTTTTCTGAACTTCTTCATCTTCATCAATCGTGCGAGGTCTAAATTCTCAGCAAAACACTAATTCAGTGTTCTATGTTCACCCTAGTGAAGGTCCAAACTCTGCTATTGTTACTCCTCTCCTAATTGGTTCGAATTATCTAGCTTGGAGTAGATCCATGCAACATGCTCTTGGCGCGAAGAACAAGCTTGCGTTCATCAATGTCTTTGTTCCTATTTCTGATCTTGAAGATTTGAATCGTGATGCATGGGAACGATGCAATCACCTTATTCATTCGAGGTTGATCAATTCTGTTTCTCCACCAATTGCTTAAACGTTAGTTTTCCATGAAAACGCCATTGACGTATGGGAAGAGCTTAAAGAACTTTTTGCAAAGGTAGATCGCATTCGTATTGCTTAATTACGTTCTTCTATTAACAACCTAAAACAAGGCTCTAAATCTGTTTTGAAGTATTTCACTGAGATGAAAACTCTATGGGAAGAGCTTAATTTACATCGTCCTATACCTAATTGCATTTGTCTTGTTGCGTACCGTTGCGAAGCCATGCGTTCTGCAAGGTTGCACCGCATTGAAGACCAAGTTATTCAGTTTTTAACTTGTTTGAACGATAACTTTAATGTGATTAAGTCTTAGGTGCTTCTAATGGATCCTTTACCTTCTATCAACAAGGTATACTCATTGGTTGTGCAGGAAGAGAGCAATAATGGTTCTCTTTCTCTTCCTTCTGTGCCAGAAATTCCAATACTCTTGTTAATGCTTCTGATGCTAAGAAGCAATTTGGACATGGTAAAGTTGTGGTTGGTTCTAAGAACAATTCTAGGTTTTGTACCTTTTGCAAGCGTACAAATCATATTGTGGAGTTTTGCTATTAAAAGCATGGATACCCTAACTCCTACAAATCCAAGTCTTCAGCAAATGCTGCTTCTATTGGAAATGCAGACAACCAGCTTGTGAATTCTACAATTGACAATTCTCCTTTTACTGGTTTAACTCAAGACCATTACAATCATCTTGTATCTCTTCTTCAACAATCACAATTGCTTGCTTTAGGCTCCACTTCCTCTACACCAACTTCCAATCACATTGCTTCTGCTCCAAGTTTCCCATCTTCATATGTGTCTCCTACTCATCCTTCAGGTATATCCACTATATTCTCTTACGCTCTTTCTGATTCATCCAATAATTGGTTACTTGATTCTGGTGCTAATGAACATATTTGTTCACCATTGCATTATTTACTTCTTATCACCCTATAAAACCTGTTCATGTTCATTTACCAAATAAAACATCTATTACTATACATCATGCTGGCACTGTTGTTTTTTCTCCACAATTTCATATCACAAATGTATTGTATTCCCCATATTTCAAAGTCAATCTGATTTCCATTGCCAAAATTATCAGTAGCTTGAATTGTTATCTCAAATTTTAACCTGATAAATGCATTATACAAGATCTGATTTCCCACAAGATGATTGGTTTAGCTGACCCTCATGGTGGCCTATACAAATTGAGGATTTCTCCTTCAACTTTTACTTTACCTCCTTATGTCTCTCTTGTTTCCCATTGTAATATTTTCCATAATAAAAATTCTCAGTCTTTCATTAACGGTTCTATATTACTCATATTCCTGATTTAGCACTTTGGCACTTTAGATTGGGGCATCTCTCCGATCAAAGATTGTCAAAGATGCATTCTTTGTATCCTTCCATTTGTGTTGATAATAAAGCCATTTGTGATGTCTGTCAATTTGCTAAACACAAGAAATTGCCCTTTATAACTAGTTTATCTCATTTTAGTTCTAAATTTGAATTGCTTCATTGTGATATATGGGGTCTTTTAGGTGTTCTTTATATTCATGGTCACAAATATTATATCACTATTGTTGATGATTATAGTAGATTTGTTTCGATCATTTTGATCAAATCTAAGGCTGAAGTTTCACTTCACATTCAACAGTTCATCACTCTTATTGAAATCAGTTTCACATCACACCTAAAACACTTAAAAGTGATAATGGCTCTGAATTTCATTTACCTGCATTTTACACTTCTAAGGGTATTCTACACCAGAGATCTTGTGTTGAAACTCCTCAACAAAATGCCAGAGTTGAGAGGAAACATCAACATATTCTAAATGTTGGTAAAGCTCTTTTATTTCAATCTAAACTACCCAATTGTTATTGGTCTTATATTGTGCTTCATGTTGTTTTCTTGATCAATAGAGTCACCACTCCCATTCTTAATCACAAATCTCCTTATCATGATCTCTATGATACCATTCCCGATTCACATAATTTCAAAGTTTTTGGATGTTTGTGTTTTGCCTCTACCATTCAATCTCATAGAACTAAACTCCAATCTAGAGCCAGAAAATCTATATTTTTAGGATACCAATCAGGTTACAAGGGTTACATACTTTTAGATATTCATTATAGAGCAATTTTTGTTTCTAGAAATGTTACTTTTCATAAAACTGTCTAACCCTATCAAAATACTTCCTCTACATCTGACACTGGTGATTGGCACTACATTACACCTTCATCTTTACCTTTTATAGATGTTCCTGATTCTAGTCCATCATCCACACCTCCAGATACTTCACCTATTCTTCCTCTCATACCTGTCATTCCTGACCCTCCTGTCAGACTTTTCACTAGGACCAAAACTGCACCTACTTATCTTAAAGATTATGTTTGTCCTACTACTAACTCCATGCATGCATCTTCTTCTCATTACCCTATTTCCAATTATTTGTGATATGATAATATTTCATATCCTCATTCTTGTTTTGCTATGTCCCTTCACACTCACACTGAGCCCAAAACCTTCACTGAAGCAAACAAGTATGAATGTTGGAAGAAAGCTATGCAAGATGAGATTAATGCTCTGATCAAAACTGGTACTTGGAAGATTGTTGATCTACCACCAAATGTTAAACCAATAGGCTGCAGGTGGATTTACAAAGTGAAACATCATGCTGATGGCTCCATAGAAAAATATAAAGCAAGATTGGTTGCCAAAGGATATAACTAGATAGAAGGTTTGGACTACTTTGGTACATACTCTCTTGTTGCTAAACTTACTTCAGTCAAAATAGTTATAGCTTTAGCATCTATGCATAAGTGGCACCTTCACCAACTTGATGTTAACAATGCATTTTTGCATGGAGAACTTCCAGAAGATGTATATAAGGTTATTCCACCTCGTGTTTCACATTCCAATCCTAATCAAGTGTGTAAACTCAATAAATCACTTTATGGATTGAAGTAGGCTAGTAGAAAATGGTTTGAGAAGCTCACTTCCTTATTAATTTTCAGTGGTTACAAACAAGCAACATTTGATCATTCTCTCTTTTTCAAAATCACTTCTTCTTCATTTACCATTTTACTGGTTTATGTTAATGATGTTATTTTAGCTGGGAACTCTTTAGAAGAATTTGCTTCCATCAAGCAAACTCTACATGATGCATTTCAGATAAAAGATTTAGGCATTCTCAAATACTTTTTTGGTATTGAAGTTGCACACTCATCATCTGGAATCTCTCTGTGCCAAAGAAAATATTTCTTAGACCTCCTTGAAGACTCAAGTTTTCTCAACTCTAAACCTATCAGTACTCCTTCTGATCCTAGTATCAAACTACATAATGATGGTTTAGAACCTTATCCTGACATACCAGCATATAGGAGATTAATTGGCAGACTTTTGTATCTCAATACCATTATGCCAAATATCACTTTCATAACTCAACAGTTGAGCCAGTTTCTTAGCAATCCCACCCAAACTCATTTCACTACTGCTACAAGAGTGTTAAGATACTTGAAAGGTTCACCTGGTCGTGGCATCTTCTTTCATAAAGATGCTACTCTTCAACTTCAAGGTTTTTCAGATGCAGATTGGGCAGGATGCAGAGATACCAGAAGATATATTTCTGGTCAATGTTTCTTCTTAGGCAAGTCTTTTATCTCATGGAGGGCTAAGAAGCAATTAACTATTAGTAAATCATCTTCTGAAGCAGAATATAGGACATTGGCAGTTGCTTCCTTTGGACAATGGATTCTCTATGTCCTTCACGATTTGCAGATCAAATGCACTAAGACTCCAGTCATTTACTGTGATAATCAAAGTGCTCTACATATAGCTGCAAATCCTGTTTTTCATGAGCGCACCAAACACTTGGAAATTGACTAACATATTGTGTGTGAAAAGCTTCAAGCCAACATTCTCAAGCTGCTCCTTATTTCTTCCAAGGACCAGATAGCTGACTTCTTTACAAAGGCACTCCTTCCTCAGCCTTTCAATAATTTATTGTCCAAGTTGGAGATGATAGATATATATCACCCTCCAACTTGTGGGGGGCTATTACACACTAAGCATATAGATGAGAAGAATGAGATTAAGGGCAATACCTTCTAGTACAAGTAATCTAGTTTAGTGTACTTTCTTATAGTGTAGTACAACTATCTTAGTCTAACACAATTACTTTACCCTATATTATATATTGATTGTACTCCATTCATTACAATAATAATGAAGATTCTTTTCTCATTTCTATTGTTTGATAATAGAAAGGATCCTAATAATATAGAGTTATGCTTTAAGATCAATAAAAAATTTGTCAAGAATTGTCCTACCTAAAAATCTAACTTGTGTTCTCACAAACAATTCGTCCTAGAGCAAACTCATCAATACCATGAACAATAAAAAATTTAATCGTGTTTTTCCACGATTAAAAAATTCAAGTGAGAATTTTTTTTTTTTCTTTCTTGAACGTAATTGACAAAATCAAGCATTAAAGGGGATGTGTTGCCATAAATTTTTTGGAAGGTGAATATAGGCTTGGGTTAGAAGGCTATAAGAATCATTTTCATTGGTGTTTGATTAATTTAAGGGTGGTAATCTTTTAAAAGTTGTTGAATTGCATGTCAAATTGGCTTCTATTTGGAAATTGAGTAGTTCATGGATTTTGATTTATTGGTAAAATATATCATGAGTTTCTTTCTTTTCAAAAGGATATCTTGTGAGGGTTTGGTCTCATATATATAGATCTTGATATGTATTTTACATCTTTCCCAATAGATGTGAATTTTTTATCATCATAGGCAACAACAAACTCATACTCATGTTGAGTTATGATTTTAGGGTTTCCACAAGAATATATGTCTCCAAAAACTCTGACCTATATAGTGATACAATGGTGGACGATAAAATTTTCAAAGTTCATCAATTGCACATCCTGAGTGAACAAATTCGTAACTCAAATGTTACTCATGATATGTGTTTTTTGAAAATCTTAACAATGATAGTGGGATTGATACTTGCCATAATCAAGATTTCACCGAAGTTGTCTCAAAGTAAAATAAGAAAAATAACTAAAAAGCTAGTGTGTAGATGTTTAAAAACTCGATCTAGGGTCAATTTTTGTAACCCTCTTTAATTTAAGCATTTAGTTACTTTTACATTTTTTTCTTCTTCTTATTGGGTTGTCCCAAATTTTTCTTTTTCTTTAATCCATTTTTAACTTATATAAAATTATAAAAAAAAAAAAACAATACTTGTATTTGTGGCAAATGATGTGTAAGAAGAAGCACAGCTGTATAACAAAGTCTACAAGTAGTATTTTATTTTAATTTGGAACCGTATTCAAATAGTTGGCTCTCGCTTCTAATTTTGTTAAGGAGTAAGCCGCCTCTAATTTGCTTTCTGTATGTATCAATCAAATTTCAATTCTCTTTTTTCTCATGAACATATAATCAAATTGGTCTTTCAGTTTGATAGAAGTGACTACCATTATTTCAATTTTTTTGAAGATTTTGATCCACGATTTTGATTATTAAGTGATATAAATACATTCAAATTAATAAGATTTCCTTTTTTTTTTTGTTGTATATGAAGTGACAAACATCGTTCAAAATTCAAACACATACACATAATTGCGAAGTCTTGAGATTGAATTCACGTAAAAATGGATAATCTAACAATATTGATATTATCAAATAAACTATAAGACTTACGAAATTAGGAAAAGAAAATAACCAACTAATCATGGAAAATACAGATGACGATTATTGATAAAAAAAATATACAAGTGAGGATTAGATTGACGAAAATGGAGAATCCATCTCAGATTCTATACCTTTAATTATAGAGCATGAATGGGAAAAAAGATAAATACCTTTTTGTAAAGGTTACCATTTTACATAATATGTTGAATAAAAATACGATTAACCCAATTTTATTTTATTTTTGTTTTATATAGATTCATTTTATCCAACTTCATTAGTTTTTTGTTACTATCCAACTTCATTATATGTTAACACAAATTTATGGCAATTTTTTTAAATAATAAAAATTAACAAGTTTTTTTCTTTCTAACATAAGTTAAGACTTTTTTAGAGGAAATTAACACATGTTATATGAACATAATCAAAATATTGAGTAAAACAAACTTAAAATACTAATTATATTCTAAGATTATTTTTTTGACCAAAATAATAACTTTGAGATGATAACCAATGATGTACATTTCTCCACGATTAATCTATCTAAGATTAATTAGGTGATTAGACGTAAGTAATTAATGAGGTCTAAATGTAAAAAAAACATTTGAAAATATCCGAATTTATAATCTAGGCAGAAATAATCTTTGATCATATTACTTTACTCACTTTACTAACCTCTCGACCGAACTTCAAATTAATTATGAGGTCTCATTCTCCTATTATAAGATAAATAAAAACATCTTGTACTAGATTAATATTCACCACACGGCTCTTACTTTTTCTCTATATAAAATAATCTCTATAAGATTCTATCGTATCAAATTACATCCACTTCATATAACCTCATTCCCACTTTTCTTCTCTATATATATACAACTCCTTCCTTCACCATATAGAAAAAGAAATGGTGAAATTCTCAAAGGAGTTAGAAGCTCAATTGATACCAGAATGGAAGGAGGCATTCGTGAACTATTGGCAGCTGAAGAAGCAAATAAAGAGAATCAAGCTCTCAAAAATTCCAAAGCAAAACCACAACCATGCTGAAGGAGGAGGTTCCATTTTCAATTCTCTTTGCTTTCTTGTCAAGAAAATCTCCCTCAAGCTCTCACCTGAATCTGATCATGATAACACAAATATCATTAAGGTATTGTATAAATTAAGGTTTTTTTTATGTCCAAAATGTTATGCACACGGTGAAAGCATGGTGCGGTTATTGCGTGTGTCTTTTAGTTTTCTATATTTTGTCACATAATGGAATTAATGTTTCATCATTTTCATTACTACCTCTTTGTTAGTGCGTATCTTTTTTACTCCATAGATTTCTTCCACGTTCATATACATAGCACTATCATAAACTAAATGTGGCCTTATCTTCTAAATTAAATTTGAACCATGGTTGGCCATATAGAAACACAAATAGTAGAATCATAACTTTAGAATGGTTGAGGCTATATAACTTGATAATTCCTACTGATGTGAAATGATATTATTTGTATCTATTATTGAAATGTAAGATCTATATACAATAATTTACAATGAAGGCATTTAGACAAGATCACTGTGATTGTGGAGTGATTCAAGGAGGTGTGTATACGGTAGTATTATCCATACATACGTAATTATATTGTGAGAGACTATAATCTTTTATGCTACAGACTCAATTTCTTACAGCTACAAACGTGAACAAAGAATAAACATCATATCATTTTAATTAACAAAGGATTATTTTCAATTCATTCACATAACCACCAATTATTATCACTTTTTTTTTACACACACAAATTATTATCATGGATTTATAATAGTTAAGAATAATAGTTAGTCAATATAAATTGCAAACTAAATAACAACAACAAGAAATATAGATAAATCTTTATAAATTAAGCATGTATAAATAAATCATTTACAAATTTGATTGCTATGGTTGCCAAAATTAGAATATAGTATAGGTTCGTTTGTTTTCTCTTTTTTTTTGCCAAATATAAGTTTTGTTTGTCATCTTATACAAACACCCAATTGTATCAACATAATATCATTGTGTCATATTGAACAAGAATGAAAAAGTTATTTGTTTAAGAAGTAAAAATGAAACTATATTAAACAACGCACCATGTTCTCCAAGAATGAAGAAATAATTCGATTATATTTCATTGTGGTGATGGTGATATACACAATAAGGTTCTCTCAAAAAAATAAAAATTAGTCAATGAGGTGCCATCTTAATGGTAATTAGATCTAACTCTAGAGTTTGATATCAATTTAATTTATATTAAAAAAATATCATTAATACCATTTTAATTATTGTCAAAAATTAATACCATTTTAATTATTTTATTTCTCATTTCCTACTTTTTTCAAAAATGTACTATGAGTATTACTTATTTAAATGAGTATATATCATGTATATTGATTATATTATTTATCATGTGGGGTTAAGGTCTCTAATTAAAGTGGGATTAGTGGCCTCCCTTTATAAAGCCTTTTTTTGCTTACTTTTTTTGCGGGTTTTTCAATATCTCACGAAAGCAAGCAAATTAAAATAGCTGTGCCATTGTGATTCTCTCTCTATTAACACCAGAAATGGTGTACATATATAATTCTAAAATAAGCAGCATAATTTTTATTTTTGAAGAGTGAGCAGCACAAAATTAAAAATAACTAAAAGTTAAAAACACACACAAATTAATGTAAATACAACAAGTAAAAAAAATAAATATGGATATTTAAAAAATATAGATCAATAAGAATATTTTCTCTCAAAATAAAATATTAATATGGATATTTTTCTGAATGGTGCAGGTGAGGAAGAAAACCATAAAAGGCAGCGGAGAAGAAATATACCAAACAGAGCTTGTACAATTATTTTCGGAAGAGGATGAGGTAGGCTTTATAACTTGTTATGTTCTAGCCTGAATACTATGCATTTTTGGACTTACATCAATATATATTTATATGCATGTATGTATGTGTGTAATATCTTTTTACTGTTCACAGGTACGTGTGTTTTTTGCGGGGCTTGATGATGAGCTAAACAAGGTGAACCAATTTTACATTAAACAAGAGAATGAATTCCTTGAGAGACGAGAAGCTTTGAACAAACAGCTTCAGATATTGCAAGACCTAAAGCAAATTATTAATGATAGACGACGGAAAAATTATCCGCCACCGAAAACAAATAATACAGAGACTTTCCCGCGTTCTCCAGCACGAGATTCTAATTACTCATTAGGTCAGTTTTCTGCGACGAAAGTTTAAATCCTCGTAACTAAAATTCAATTTAATGTAACTTCTCTCTTTCTCAATCCTTTATAAAATCAATCTGTTAAATTACAAATTTCAAACAAATAAATCTTATATATGTGTTTATATATATAAATTTCCAAAATTACTCAATATATTTTCTTTCAAAAAAAAAAAATACTCAATATATTTTTATGATATCTCTTTACTTTGATGTATATAATATGATAAGTCTAAAAGAATTTTTAGTTTTCTTTGATGAAAAGTCATAGACTTCTTTTGATTGAGGATATATATCTCATAAGCCAAAAAAGTCAATAGCCTTTTTTGATTTCCATATTATATTAAAGTATGAATGGGTTGCTTAATTTGCAGAATGTTTAGGAGATTCGGACGAAACAAATTCAGAAATTTCACATACAGATGAGGTAATAGCAAGTTTAGAGAAAAATGGTGTAAATTTTGTGAATTCAGCAACGAGGACAAAAACAAAGAAAGGAAAACCTAGAATGGCAATGCGAATTGATGTCCCAGGAACAAATGCAACTCGAGCAATTACAGCTATTACTAGCATGCTTTGGGAGGATTTAGTGAACAATCCAACAGGAGATTTCATTCACAAGAAAAAAATCCAATGTGCTGAAAAAATGATTAGAAGTGCTTTTGTGGAGCTCTATAGAGGCCTTGGCTTGCTCAAAACTTATAGGTTTTAATTTATTTTTTTCCTTAAGATTTAATGTTTTGTCGATATTTTATTTTTCACTAATTTTACTTCATGAGTAAAAAAATAATAATGTTGTATAGAATTTCTAAAAATAGCATGTGGTGTGTTTATACTTTATATGCCTTATTCCTAAACTATAAACAACTGTTTCATGACTATGCAAATTCTAATTACATTCTCTCACTTTGGCAGCTCACTGAATATGGTAGCTTTTTCAAAGATATTGAAGAAATTTGACAAGGTAAGGCCTAAAATATCACATCTTCTTTACTTTTGGCACACTATAAGTACATGTCTGCATAGGCAAACACACATAGAGGGATGAGTTATTGTTTTTCATTCATTTGAGTGGATAAGGCCAAATTGGTACTTGATATTGTAAATATTGTGAATATCGGTTAAAATGCTGTTAAAAAAAAAAAATACCAGTTAAAATGGGCGCCGATTTTTTTTCCTAATTGATAAGTACATCTAAATATGTAAAGTGTTGGTCACTAATCTCTTTGTAAAATTTTTGCTAATTAGTTATATGATCGTTTCATGACGTTGATCTCAACTCAATGTCACTAAAGTAGAGATCAAACTAGTCTCTGGTAACCAGACATTGATGCAGGATCAACGTGCAATATGACATATTTATGTGTCTCATCAATTTTAAATGATGAATAATTTTGACCGGTGGTTACAATTTATAGACCAATTTGCCTATTCCATCATTTTATTTATTAAGAGATGCAAATTTGCTATATTTGCATGAAAAACTCGCGTTCACGTATCATTTTGTTAGAGTAAAGATAAATAAAAGGAAGACAAGTTTATTTGTTCTTTTATCGTATTATTTTTCATTAAGACTACGCTACTCGTATGATGGTTATGAAATTCTTAATATCTACATCCATAATTGAGAAAACTATACCTAATTTCCAAATTAAGTCGCCAATACTTAAGAGACGCAATACAGATAATTAACTAATTAAATTAAAGAACGTAACTAACTAATCAATGTTTACTTTTTCCCATTCCCCTTTTTGAGTGATAAAGTCATATTTTGTATTTAAATAGCAGTTTGCTTTACATACAGTTCTTGTGTATAAAATATAACTAAGCATTAATATTGGTGCATCTATTTAGTTAATTTTAAATAATAATGGGGAGTACAGCTATTGACACGGTTTATACATTTGCTTAATATATATTTAATCTATATTGGGGTGAGTCATGACATGAGTGCATGAGAAAAGTAACTCTTTTTTGAAGATAATACTTATGACCATATTCTTTCTTTCTTTTTTTGTTGAAATATTTATGACCATATTCATAGAAAGCTTAGATTTCAATGCTTACTAACTAATGCGTGCCAGGAAGCTTTTATCCCTTTTATACAAATATATTATGGAATTATTATATTTAGGCATGGTGCTTGTGCTTTTCTTGTATATATAGCATGCCCATTTCAATTTTTGTGTCTTAAAGCTATGATAATTTTTCAATTACATTTTAAAGAAGAAGAATCACACTCTAGATTTATACTTTTACAAAATTAGCCCTAATTTAGTTTTGTCATAAAACCTTTCAATTTTTAGCTTAAATGGATGATAAAGTAATCTAGAATTACATATGACTTTCTAGCTGATGATTGTTAAATCAGAATGGAATTACTCGGATACTCCTAATCAAGTCAACATTAATCAAAGCTAATTAGTCTAATCACTTGATTGTTATTTTTTTTTCACAAGGGCTTAACCCCTTAGCCCGACAGAAGAAAGCCTAAATTATTCAAGTAAACATAACGTTTATCACTGATTTTCAATATAAGTTGAAACAAGTTCAAGTGAACATTGACCATCATATAGTATTGATGTTCTAGCTAAACAATGAATGACTATATTAGCTTGTCTGTCAATAAAACTAACCCGTAGTTTGGACAATATCTCATTACAAATGGATAAAGTAAACTATAACTCGGTTTATTACTAGCTGCCCTTATACCTGATTATTATTTAATTTGTGAAAATAATAATCACACATGTATGTACTATAATTGTTCATTTGCTTTGCATTGGTAGATTATTTTTATAACTAACTTTTATTTTATTAAGTTAGCATCTCTAATTTTTGCAAGTTTGAACATAACTTCAAATAATATGAACTAAATCATATTGCCATGTGATCAAGCAGGTGTCTTGCCAAAAAGCTTCTTCAAGTTATTTAAAAGAAGTGAAGAGATCCCATTTCGTTAGTTCTGATAAGGTATATCCGAATATTCCCTTTAATATTTTCAAAGCTACATGGGGGTAAAGAAAAAGTGAAGACAAATAATATGGCATTTGTTATAGTTTTAAAAATGTTTTCATACACTCGTGATGTATAGTTAATCACGTATAAAAATATAGTTGGTCAAATTCACGTCAAAAACTGCGAGTAATTCATATAGTTGAATTAACCGCATTTTTTGCCACGAATTGGATTAACCAAAAATACGGTTTTGATAACCTTTTACTTTAATTCTTCACAAATTCTTTTATTTTTTAAGGAAACTCTTTACAAATTCTTAATAATGTGTATAATGGGTTATATTATATGATAATCTAATATGTTGCTATGGTTATATATAATACTTGTTAATTTATGTTAGGTTCTTAGACTAATGGACGAAGTGGAATCCATATTCACAAAGCACTTCGCCAACAATGACAGGAAAAAGGCAATGAAGTTTTTAAGACCCCAACAACATAAAGACTCTCATATGGTCACTTTTCTTGTCGGTAAATATAATGCTTCTCTCTTTGTCTCTTCTTAATTAAGGGCACTTTTGATTCGGTAACATTAGTATAGTATAGTATTTTACTTTATACATAAAGACAACCCCCTCAGTTCAACTTGCAATGCAATATATGAGGTGCACACTACATGTACCAACACTATAAGTCTATAACATTATAGGCCAAGTAAAATTTTGCTGCACTACTAGGCAACCATGAAGCAGTAAGACGAATACTGGACACAACACGTTGACACTGATATTTATTTAAGAACATAAAAATGATCGAAGGTAACTACGTGTGTTAGTATTGTGTCGAACATCGGACATATCTTCAATTTAAAGTATCAGTAACAAATAGTTATACAACGTCGACTAGCCGTAATTAGTATGGTTTGGACCCACTAAGCTAATGGGTCATACTTGAAATATTTTGTTCCGTTGGAAATCTGATATGCAAAACAATGTTTTTACTTCACATATTAAAATATCTCACATGTGTATTTTAATTTCCTTTGCAGGGTTGTCTACAGGTTGTTTTGTGTCATTGTTTTGTGTATACGCAATTTTGGCTCATTTGTGCGCTATATTCTCTCCTAGCAATGAGTCAGCTTATATGCAAAATGTCTATCCTGTTTTCAGGTACAAAATTATGTTTAACATCTTATAGATTAAGTAGAAATAAAAATCAGTTTGAAATGAACTTTAGTAGATTACTATAAATGTTTTTCTAACTAATCAACATTTACAATCATAAACCATGATTGTAAGAACTTACCTAAAAAAAATAATTGCGGAAATTTCTATGCCAAAATATCTACATCATAAATGTGATAATGCTTACATTGATTTTGTGCAGTGTGTTTGCATTGCTAAGCCTGCACTTATTTATGTATGGATGTAATCTATATACGTGGAAGAGAACAAGAATCAATTACAACTTCATTTTTGAATTCTCCCCAAGGACATCACTTAAGCATAGAGATGCATTTTTGATATGCACTACCTTAATGACAACTGTGGTTGCAGCAATGGTTATGCACCTTCTTTTAAGGGCTGCAGGATTTTCTCCTAGCCAAATTGATGCACTTCCTGGAATATTACTTCTGGTTAGTATATTTTGAACAAATAAGCTAGCTTAGTTTGCTTGAAAATAAAAATTCTATTATATCATCCCTAGTATTTATCATTTAAAGCATTTTTGGACACATTTGTGCTAACTATGAACTGCAATTTTCAGTCTTTTATAGCTCTGCTCATTTGTCCGTTCGACCTTTTTTACCGCCCGACCCGTTACTGTTTTATCCGTGTCATTCGCAACATAATCTGCTCACCATTTTATAAGGTAAACTTCAACTTCAATTATCTTCTAACAAGTTGGATACATTGTAATAACACAGAAAATTGAGCTTAGCATTATTAATTTCATTTTAATTTGTCATTTCAACAGGTTCTGCTAGTAGACTTTTTTATGGCTGATCAACTAACTAGCCAGGTGATTATATCTATGCACATGAGTTGATTTTTTGTTTTTGTGGACATTTTTCACCTATACTTTATTATTCATCCTAACTATTAACATGAAATTTTTTGTTATGGTTGATGAATACAGATTCCATTGCTAAGGCATTTGGAAACTACTAGTTGTAACCTATTGGCTAAAGTTTTCAAAACTCACCACCCTGAGACTTGTCACTCTGGAAGACTATATATGGAAATAACTTATATCATCTCCTTTATGCCATATTATTGGCGTGCTATGCAAGTAAGCATCTTCAAGATTCAGAAAATGTTACATTGTTAATTAAACTTCTTTTATCTTACTGACTTATAGTACACATGCTTGTTGAATTTTGTTACAAGTGTGCGAGACGGTGGTTTGATGACAGTGATGTGAACCATTTAGCTAACATGGGAAAGTATGTTTCGGCGATGGTAGCAGCCGGGGCGAGAGTAACATACAGCAGACAAAGTGATCAGCTATGGTTTGCAATAGTCTTAATCACTTCTGTAGTGGCAACAACTTATCAATTATATTGGGATTTTATCAAGGATTGGGGATTTTTAAATCCCAACTCCAGAAATCCATGGCTTAGAGATGACTTAGTTCTCAAGAAAAAAAGCATATACTATATGTCAATCGTAAGTTCTCTAGCTCTTAATGGTCTGAATGAATAAATATAAAAAAGACAAGTTTTTAATCTCAGAAAGTGATATTGGACTGCAGGCCTTAAACATTGTTTTGAGGGTGACATGGGTGGAAACAGTCATGCATTTCAAAGTCGGACATGTTCAATCGCGACTGCTAGAATTTTTGTTGGCTGCACTTGAAGTTATTCGAAGAGGGCACTGGAATTTCTACAGGTGCATTTTATTATCATCTTAAAACCTTTTTAATTCTTAGAGATTGATCCTTGAAATTTGTTAAATAGTGAACAAAATCACAGAATGACTCAAGAACTTTGTTATTTTCTCAACAGGTTGGAAAATGAGCATCTAAATAATGTCGGTCATTACCGAGCAGTGAAGACAGTTCCGTTACCATTTCGAGAGACAGATTCTGACTATTAAGAATTCCATTCCTATAACATGTGTTATCATCTATTTATGTTATGTTAAACTAGTATCAGCAATCACTGCCTTGATTTTATTTAATCTATTGTAAAATGTAATCAACATGGAAAGAAATAAGTGTCAATTGAACTAGTTGAATGAGAACAAATGAGAGAATATACCACATTTTTTTCCTAATATGTTTCAAGTGTAAATGACTAACATAATGGAAAATCAAGAATGTTAACTCAAAAAAGGGAAAACCACCATAATGATAATCATCACTTAATCCAAGTTACAAAGAACACAACAAACTCTATTTCATTCTCATAATCAGGGCAATTCTCTTGGCAACACAATATGCAGTAGACTGAATAGTTATCATGGGATTGATACCTATTGCAGTTGGAAACAAACTTGCATCACACACAAATAGTCCTTCACCTTCCCAACTTTGTCCATTTTCATCAACCGCGCCTTCCTTATCAAAGATTCCTATCCTGCAACTCCCCATCTGGTGAGCAGATGCATACATATTCCAAGTTTCTTGATGTGACATTGGTCCTCCTTCTGCGCAAACCAATTCCACAAACTTATTCGATTCCATTTCATTAGTTCCACTACAAACAATTCTTTGTCCATCACTTCTGTGAGTACCTACCTCAACCGCTCCAGCTGCTATTAGTATCCTCAGCGCCCGCTGCAGTCCATGCTTCATGTTTTCTTTGTTGAATTCTTCATCTAACTCATACTTGATCCTACCCTCGCTCTTCACCTCTCCACAGCCTTTGTCCTGAATAATTGTGATGAAATGAACAGTTCTCGAATATCTTAGCATTCTTTCTTTGAAGTCGAATCCGGATTCCCAAGGAATCACGGTAGAAAATGCTCCTGGTCCTAGTGATGGAGTTTCAACTATAGCTTTTACTTTGGAGTCATCATCTGATAGCACTTTGTGTACAGAAGTTATTATTCCTCCCTCATAGCTTTTACCCTTGAGATCAGACATTGTGTCTGGAAAATGTCCCCACGTCATTAGCACCGGATGAAGATGAAGGTGTCGGCCGATATTCTTATTCTTTAATCCACTAGAGATCATTAAAGGTGCCGTTGAAAGTGCTCCACATGATGAGATTGTTGCTTTGGCCTCAACTTGAATTTTCCATGTGATGTTTTCTGTTAAAACATTTGCCATAACTCCTAAACATTTCTTTCTTCTCACACATCCTTCCTTGTTATTCTCCAAAATAAACTTTTCAGCTTTGCAACTTGTTAGTATTACAGAACCGTGTTCCACAGCATCGACAAGCCATGTAACATCGGTCCCTTGTTTATCCCCTTTTCTACAACCACAGTTACAAGAACCACAATAATGATGTTCTGATGAATTTCTCGGCACATAATCAACTTGAAGACCAATCGTTACAACCTTTTTGGAGAACTTGATTCTGAAGTCCTTCAACCACACAAGTATCGGTTACACCGATCCTTTTACACACTGTGTCCATAGCAGAAAGACATTTCTGGCTTGAAAAGAGTGGTAGATTATGATTCCCTGACCAATCTGTTAGCACATAATCTGGTGTTTTAATCGATGCTCACCAATTAACAGCAGAACCACCACCAACTGTTGAACCTGCTAGAAGAACTACGTTTCCATCCGATGTTGCGAAAGTTCCTCCTAATTCATAAAGCTCATTCAAAGAAGGGCCTTCTAGAGAAGAAAAATCCCTCAGAGTAAAATAGTTACCCTTTTCAAGAACAAGTACTTTGAAGCCTGAACTTGCAAGAACAGCAGCTGCAACTCCTCCACCGCAACCGGAACCGACAATTACCACATCACATTTCACTTTGAGGATGTTGTTATTAGCATCTATATCAATTTCAAGTCCTTTATTGGAAAGAGATTGTGGCAGACTCAAATCATCCTCATTCATAGCTTCCACTATTCCCCTTTCAAGAGGCCTCTCTTTTTGAATATTACTTGTGTTCTCATCATTGTCAACATGATAACCAATGGCTTCCCATGCTTGGTTTTCACCATTCTCATCACACTGCATGCATACAAGTAATGTGAATATTCCATCACAAACACAATAAAAATAAATAAATGAAACTTTTTATCTAAAAAACATTGCTAAGAGTTTGTGAATGAAGAAGGTAGCAAAGGATTTTGACGTAAAGAAATGCAAGTCTAATCGGTGTGAGGAACCGATGCTTGAACCATTTTTGAAGAACCTTTTCTCTGTTTTGCAAATAAATATTTGAGAAGTTGTTGATGAAAGGCCATTTCTTAGTCAGACAGAGAGATCCACAGTCCACACAGCAACAAAGTGCCCAACCTTGTTGATAGTATCCATAGAATAACTCTAAGGAGTATAAATACTTCTGGTAGTGCTCTTTCAATTATTATCTCTGCAACCTATGCACACTTTTTGATTAATTATTAGAAAATATCAGAACCATATATGCATGCTAATATGTTATTATCGTTGAGAGGTTAAGGAAGTAAGCTTAAAAAACTTACAAACATATTGTAAGTTGTTTCCATAAACTTTCTCAAACAGTCTCGTATATTTAGAAAAACAATTTTGTCAAAAGACATGCACATAATAGAAATACATCAATCTGTAAACCAGTAGCTAGTTTTACAAAAGAGGTGACGTGGCTAGATTAACAAGCGTGTATTTGAGGGAGAGTGCCAAAGCGTCTGTGCTTAGCAAATATACTCCCTCTAGTCTCAAATATAAAAAAATATTCCTTGATTGAGTAGTTAATGTATCTGGTCTACATTGTAAAGCAAATACATTAATTATTCAATGAACCTAAAAAATGAATCTTTTCTTATATTTGAGACCTGAGGGAGTACTCCCTTCGATCATATTTATAAGAGAAACTTAGGTCAACAAAAATTGATGTATTTAATTAAAAATTCAGTCCAAATACATTAAATTTTGTTGACCTAACTTTTTCTTATAAATAGGATCGGAGGGAGTATATTATTGTAGGTCCTTAAACTATGGAGATTTTAAAAATAAAAAAAAATTGTAATCGGGTCTTTAGAATGGCCATATTAAAAAAAATATTTAGAGATATATTTATATTTTTTTTAGTTGGGATATCTATTTGAAAAAAATCCAAATAACTTAAAAAAATTAAACTTAAGTTTTTCCATCTTGAAATATCAACTAAGGGCAAAAATTAAACCTAAGTTCATTTTATTAACAAGTGTCTTAAGAGCATTGTTTAAGGATCCAAAAGAATCAATTTTTATTTAAAAAATAATGTAATTATGACTTTAACATACTTTAAATTATATTTCCAAAACAACATTTTCTTTTTAAGTATTCCTTAAATAATGTTTTTTGGATACTTGTTAACAAGATCCTTTCTCAAAAGAGATAGTATATTGTTGTAATGAAAAAACATCTAACAAGTAGGCATGCATGTCGACAGAGGTTGACTAAATGAAAGACCAAAATCCTTGTTGGAGATAGCAAAACGTGGCACATTATTAAGTACGCGTGTGAATGAATGAACACAGAACACTCTCAACACTTCAACTCTTTCTTGTCTTGTCTTTTTCTTCTTCTATAACACAACGCAGTATTCTCATTTTTTTCCATTAATCTAATCTCTTCCACACTTTTTTCATGGCTTCCCTCAATCTCCTTCTTCACCCCTCAACTTCTCTCTCTCACCCCCTACTACCATTTTCTTCTTCCTGTTCCTGTTTCTTTCCTAGAAGCAACAACATCAATGTTCTTACTCCAAAGGGTAAACATATCAAGCCTTCATCCCTTACAGTGAAAGCTGCTGCTGAAGCTGATATTTCAATCTCTGGCTCTATTCCAATTCCTTCTAATCCATTTGATTCTACTTCCCCCTTGAAGTTCAATCTTCTGGTTAGTTTTTTTTTGTCCATTAGCTTAGCTTCTTTGGATGTTGATTCTTCTTATTATTATGTATATTCCTTTTTATTTTATTACACTTGTTGGATTATCTATGCTTTTGTTTGACAAATTAAATGGCCAATTTCATGTTTAACTATAACTATTATCATGTTGAGTGTATGATTAGTTATTATAATTGCATAATAAAAATAGGGGAAATAGTTATAGGTTACTGCCTTTGCAAAACAAAATTATTAGTATAGGTTACATGTTGAATTTATGGAACTGCTTTCATAAGCTATCTCTGAGAGCTTATGAAAATAAGTTGAAAACAACTTATGGACATGTCATAAGGTGTTTCCATAAACTCTCTGAAACAGTCTATCAAGTGATTATGTAAGTAGATAAGCTCAAATAAATCAATCCAAGCAAACCCTTACACAACTACATAAGGCAATTGCCAGATGTGACACATTGATTTGGATTTTGGAATGGTGGTAAACTTATTCTTATGATTTACAAAATGCTCTTATTGTTTTTTTTTTGTTTTGTTATTTTATTTTCCCGAAACTCGATGCTCATGTTTGATTTGGTAATGCAGAGTGCTGTGTCTGGGTTAAATAGAGGTCTTGCAGCAAGTGAAGAAGACCTACAAAAGGCAGACGCTGCGGCTAAGGAACTTGAAGATGCTGGAGGATTAGTAGACCTCACAGATAACCTTGATAGGTTGCAAGGAAGATGGAAACTGATATATAGCAGCGCGTTCTCCTCCCGTACTCTAGGTGGGAGCCGTCCTGGACCTCCCATAGGAAGGCTCCTTCCTATAACTCTTGGACAGGTCTGCTACTACAAACCTCATATAATGACGTAATATTTGTGCTAATTTCTTAACCATCTTTCCTGGAAGAAATATACGATTTTTGACTGGCAGTTGCGGCTGAGAAACTTGTTAGATTATCACAAATTATGTTTTAGTCTGATTTCGGTCCTATGTGTGTGCTTTGATCTCCAAAACCGCTGTTCAATAATATGTTTATCAAATGTTTAACAACTGTTTTGTTTTTGCTATTAGGTTTTTCAACGAATTGACATCTTAAGCAAAGATTTTGATAATATAGTGGATCTTCAGTTGGGTGCTCCATGGCCTCTACCACCCCTCGAAGTAACCGCCACATTAGCTCACAAATTTGAGCTCATAGGTTAGTTTTATGCTTTCTACTTCATATACATGGTAGCTTTTGCATGATTTGTTTTTCTTCTTCTATTTGCAAGATATCAAAATTGTAGTATTCTACTGTATTGAGACCGCCTCTTTACCTTGTGTGGTTTGTGATGATTCAGGATCTTCGAAGATCAAGATAATATTTGAGAAAACCACAGTGAAGACAACGGGGACATTTTCACAGTTGCCGCCTCTAGATTTGCCTCAAATTCCAGATGCATTGAGGCCACAATCTAATAGAGGAAGTGGTGACTTTGAAGTTACATATCTTGACGCGGATACCCGCGTCACCAGAGGAGATAGAGGCGAGCTAAGGGTCTTTGTAATTGCATAAGTGACTATGCTTTTTATGATAGTATTGTCTTGCTAAATGTTGTTCAATATTGGAACATTGATATACCCAACCCACACTATGGAGCTCCTAGGGCTTTTTGTTTAAGTGTAACATATTTAACCTTAAAGGAATATTTGTTTATAGATAATTACACATGATTGATGATATACACACTCTTGAGATAACTCCTTTTCAGTTTTAGTCTCCAATTACTTTGAAATTAAGTTCTATTTTGAGATATAACACAAAGTCATTAGTGTGTCTTCACCTAACAACTTTGATATCAAATGCTATGTTGTTAATAGCATCATAACTGCTTTATTTGATTGAAGGTTACAGATGCAGTTTAGGTCCAAAAATTATATCAACGTCTCTTCTGGACAACTAGCTTTGATCTATCTTGGTGATGCATGAATTTTCAAGTATAATATTTTAAATAGAAGAGTAAATGAAGTTCTATAATAAAATGATATTTATTAGAACATGGATTGTGTGTTGCAAATTGAAGAGTTAACATTGCTGCATAAGGATGATGACGATTCTGAGAAGTGTCAACACAAAACTGCTACATAATATTACTTATGTTATTGTTAATTAGTAAGTTAGGAGCTAGTTACTCAATTAGTTGGTATAATTAAGTTCTATAAATAGGACTATTGAGTACATGATTCTATAAAGTCTAACTGTCATGCCAATGTCAAATTTTAACATTATCCACCATGAATCTGAACACACATTTAGTGAAAATACATCAGTTTGCTTGTTGGAAGTTAAAAATAATTTTGCTTTCTAGTCTCGGTTTCACACTTTGACTAGTAGTGAAAAGTAGTTTTTGTGTTAGGTTTATATTAACTTTAGAGTAGAAAAATCAAAATATAAATCATTTGTTTAAAGTAAATTAAAAGCTTATTCAATCATCTAGTCCCTTAACTTAATTGATTGTCTCAATTTGGTTCCTTAACTATAATTTGTACCAATTTAGTCCCTTATGTTTTGCTCTGTTACTAGTTTTAGTCTTTTCTGTTAGTTTCTCTAAAGAAAACATTAACTTATGTAACAATTTGGTCCTTTATGTTTTGCTTTGTTACTAGTTTTAGTCATTTCTGTTAACGTTTTTTTGTAGAGAAACTAACAGAAAAGACTAAAACTAGTAACGGAGCAAAACATAGGGGACCAAATTGGTACAAATTATAATTATGGAACCAAATTAAGACAATTAATTAAGTTAAGGGACCGAGTAATTGAATAAGCCTAAATTAAATAAAAAAATAAATTTCACTCAAAATGAATTTCATCATGGAAACAGTTCTATAGATATCGACACACAATAACTAGTTTCAGCATTTAACTTTTTTCAAAGAAAAAAAAAATTATTTATTTATTTAATAAATAGTACATTATTTACATTTTTTTAGTCAAAGCAATGAATACTCTTCTCCGTGTATTGGAGCGTGACAAGCTGCAATGGCATAGGAATCTGCTGAAAGTAAATTAGTAGCATGGAAAACCGGTGGCATTTAATCTAATTAATGACCACAACAATAAAAAAAAAACTTGTTAAATTGGGTTGACTCTTAAACCGGTTGAGTCATCGGTTTTCAGCGGATCTTACCGGTTTGTATCGGTCTAGCTGCATAACCAATCTAATGAGTGGTTTGACCCAGTATATCCATTGGTTCTCGATTGGATCGGTTCAATTGGTCGGTCCAAACCAGTTTTTAAAACTATGTTTATAACCAAAAAAAATATCAAGGAACAAATGGAGTAATATTTTGGTTTGTAAAAATAAAATTGTCATTAAAAAAAAATTTGAGATTAATTTTATAAGTACTTGTTTACACCTAAAATGATTATTATATTATCTCACATCGAGAGATAGACAATTAAGTGTTAGACGAATATCCTCCTAACTTATGGACCGATAGGCGAAACAACTGAGTGAAGGAGAGATGATTCTTTCTCAAGTATACTAACTAAGAACATAAGTCTGAAGAGTCTCATGATTTTTCAAAGCATGATAGAACTAGACAATGAAGCTCTACATGCTCGCTACATGTTTATACCATAACTAACCACAGTGAGTGACGAGCAAGGGAGCACATTTGAGGGAAGGTTGCTCTCTAAGAACCTTTCCAACAGATCATGCTATGAGGGAGAAAGATGATAGTCGAACGTGGGGCGCCACAAACCCCTCAACGAGAAAAACCAACGCATTATCACAAAAGTAGTTGAGTGAGGCTTGACACTGTAGGCCACGTCTTTTTCTCTGGTAGAAATCAATTTACCCTATACTACTCATTATGTACATCGAAAGGATACTTCAAGCGACATCTCAATGAAAATGGGGGCGCTGCTCTAATACTGAAATGGATTGCTAATAAAAAAAATTAAATGTTATTTAAACAATTAATTAGAAATTTTTTTGCTTCTTCAAGATTAGAAATTTTTTGTTGTCCATTAAAATCACAAGTTAAAAATGTTGTTTGTTTGTAGATGTTACTCTGTTATATTTGTGAAACAAATATAATTAGATCTATGTGTAAAAAAAATATTTATACTTACAGCGTATACAAATTCAGTCTAAACTTTTGGGATTTACTTTCTATACATTGACGGTGTAAAACTTTCTTACACATGCATTCAATCAATTTTATTTTAAAATTGTCAAAATCTCTTTTTTTTTGATATAAAAAACCTTAAAAAAAATTGGTAGAAATGTAGAACATTGGATATGATTTTTTTTTTTGGTTACATAAACATTGAATATGATTAATAGGCTTGAGAAAAAAGTATATGCACGAGAAGAAAAAAAAAAAATTCACCATTGAAAAGAAAAACTTCTAAAATAGTGTAATTGTGAAAATATTAAAATTTCCTCACTCATTTGGAATGACATATAGACGTTAGAGACTGTAACGGCTACATTTTTCGTTAAACTTCAAAACCCTTTTTTTTCTTCTTAACTCTCTACTTTCTCTCTCTTTCTCTGTAATCTTCTTCTTCTTCTTCATCTTCAATCTTTTCTCTCAACTGGGTCACTGATTCAACCCAAAAGATTCAATCTTTCTTCCATTTCATTTCTGGGTTTTGCTTCAAAATTCTCATTCATGGCACCCACACCTTCTTCTTCTTCCAAACAAATCCACACAACCCATTTGATAACTCCACGTTCAAAGCATCGTCTTAATTTCAATGGCGTCAAACCAGCACCTACACCACCACATCCACATCCATCTCCTAATCCCAATTTCAACAACAAAGATTCTCCACCTGAACATCCGATTGAAGTTATTGCGAGAATTCGTGACTACCCGGATCGAAAAGACAAGCCTTTATCTGTTTTACAAGCAAGTTCTAACTCTAGATCTATTAGGGTTAAGGCTGATTTTGGTTATAGAGATTTTACACTTGATGGGGTGTCTGTTTCTGAGGAAGAGGAGTTGGACTTGTTCTACAAGAAATTTGTGGAATCAAGGATTAATGGTGTGAAATTGGGGGAAAAATGTACTATTATGATGTATGGACCAACTGGTTCTGGTAAGAGTCATACGATGTTTGGATGTTCGAAGCAGGCGGGGATTGTGTATAGGGCTTTGAGGGATATTCTTGGAGATGGGGATACAGATTCTGAGGGTAGTGATGGTGATTCTTCTAAAGGGTTTTGTCTCGGGGTGAGGACTTTTGTTCAGGTTACTGTTTTGGAGATTTATAATGAGGAGATTTATGATCTTTTGTCCACTAATGGAGGTGGTGGTGGAGGTGGAGGGTTTGGATTTGGTTGGTCTAAGAGCAATGCTTCAAAGGTAATAATATAGTACATGTAATGTAACATAACATGTTGGTTTCATCACTTGATCTGTTTTTTGTTTTGTTATTTTTGCTTCAAATGTGTTTAGTCAGTTGTATTTTTTAGGTTTTTGTTCTTCAGATCATATGATTCTGGAAATTGGCTTTAGGATTGTTATTTGGCTCTGTTTCACTATATGCTCACAAAGTTTGTATGGTTTAGTTATTTTCATAATTTGTATGGTTACATTTACTATCTATATAGCTCAGGTTGCTCAAAAGTTTATCTGGACTAGTTATTATTCAAATCAATATTAAACATCAGATGTTAATTTTAAAAGTGTTAACCAAACTATTTTGTATTTAACTAATTGTATGTGCTGAACATTTGGATAGTGCCACTTTCTTACTTGTGTACTCTATAGGTTTTGTTCTTCTGATCATATCTAGGGTTTAAGATTAGGATTGTTATTTGGCTCCGTTTAGTGATATGCTAATGAAGTTTGCATGTTTTACTTATGATGTTCCGGTACACCAAAAGGTTAACTGAGGTCGGAACAACTTATGTTCATAATTTGTACACAATTGGTTGGAATTTGCTCTTTCTTTAACTTAGTTGGTTATCCATACTAATATTAAAAATCAGATGTTAGTTTGAAGTGTTAACTGAACCATACCCTTTTTAATTATTGAGTGTGCTAACATTTGGATGGTGCCACTTTCTTACTTCTGCAATTTGACTTGTAGGTCAAACTTGAAGTGATGGGGAAAAAGGCTAAGAATGCAACCTATATATCTGGAAATGAAGCAGGGAAGATCTCAAAAGAAATTCAGAAAGTGGAGAAGCGAAGGATTGTTAAAAGCACTCTTTGTAATGACAGGAGTTCTAGAAGTCACTGCATGGTATAGTTGCTTCTGTGGAAGGTGGTTCTGATCAAATTTATTGATTTTCATTAGTTGGTAACTGACGACTTTTTTATTCTGATCAGGTGATACTCGATGTCCCAACGGTGGGAGGACGGCTTATGCTTGTAGACATGGCAGGATCAGAAAATATTGAACAAGCTGGTCAAACTGGATTTGAGGCAAAAATGCAGGTTATTATTTTTCTGCCATATCGATTTGCTTTTTTTAATCTTGCAGGTTCTCTACTGATTATATAACACTGTTGATGAATTTACAGACTGCAAAAATTAATCAAGGAAATATAGCGCTGAAGAGAGTGGTCGAGTCCATTGCAAATGGTGATTCACATGTGCCTTTTAGAGACAGCAAACTTACTATGCTTCTTCAGGTAATCAACTAATTATTATTTTTTAGTTAATTGCTTGATTCCTGTTCCATGTTATTCCAAGTTAGTTCTTTTGATGCTGAGTATTTTTTTCTTTTTCACCTTTTTAAGGATTCATTTGAAGATGATAAGTCAAAAATTCTAATGATACTATGTGCAAGTCCTGATCCTAAAGAGATCCACAAGACAATCTCTACACTAGAATACGGAGCCAAAGCGAAATGTATAGTTCGTGGTCCTCATACCCCGGTTAAGGAGGAAGACTCTTCTTCAACCGTCATTTTAGGATCAAGAATTGCTGCAATGGATGAGTTTATCATGAAGTTACAAATGGAAAACAAGCTAAGAGAGAAAGAGAGAAACGAAGCGCACAAAAAGCTCATGAAGAAAGAGGAAGAAATTGCTGCGTTAAGAGCTAAAGTGGAGACAGCTCCTGCAAGTGAGGAGGAGATTAACCTAAAGGTAAACGAACGAACCCACCATCTGAGACAAGAGTTGGAAAAGAAATTGGAAGAGTGTCAAAGAATGACCAATGAGTTTGTTGAGCTGGAGAGGAAGAGAATGGAAGAAAGGATATTGCAGCAGCAGGAGGAAGTTGAAATTCTGAGGAAGAGACTGGAAGAAATTGAGTTGCAGCTGTGTAGCTCTTCAAAGCAAGAGCGTAAGGATGAAAATGAGTCAAAAGAAATGGAGCCGAATGGGTTTATGAGAAAACTGCTTAGTGTTTACAAAAGCACGGATGATCTTGGAATGGTGAAATCGATGGATTTGGACATGGATGATCAAGAACCATTCCTTGCGCGCGAAGTTATTGTCGGCATGCAAGGCATTTCACCAAACCAACCCTGTCCAAATACTTTGAAAAATGGAGTACAAGAAGATGCTTATGTTTGTGCACCAAACTTTGGTCAAAAAGCAGGTCTAAGTACAGTATATGAAGAAGAAGGAGAAGAAGAAGCAGAACAGGATCAGGATAAAGTGGAAGAAGATGAGGAAGTGGAGAAAGAGGTGATAGAGGAAAAGAGGGTATGTAGTGTTGTTAACAAAAGTCCGAAGATAGAGGATTATTCTGGAGCTGACAAGGAAAATAATGGCTCCAATAGGCTGCTGAGAATTCACAACATATTTACTCTCTGTGGAAACCAAAGGGAACTCTCCCAATATGGAACACCAATCCCTACAAAAAAGAGGTCTGATGAAAGTTTTGATTTCAAATGTTCTCCTGTGAAATCAAGTGAGAAGAAGGATTCTGTTTTAAGAGTGTCCAAGAAGGAGAACTTGGAACCATGTGTTATTGGAAATTAGCTTCAATTTATATGTACTGAAGCATGAAAAAAGCTGTACAATATGTGATTGGAGAATGTGTTTCTTCCTTGAAATGTGATCTGATTTACCTATGAAATACTGCTATTTCATTTTGTGTTGAATTTGTTCAGTATTATTTTTTTGTGTGGAGTTTGCTCTATATTTGATAATGAATGAATGATCTATGTAAATGTATTTCTCTGTCTGCTTTCTTTCCATTCCATACTGCTGCTACATCTTCCAGCATGTATCAATTATTATGCACAGATCATTTTTATAAATAATTACTCCAGCAAAAAATAACTAAGTGTATTTTAGTTATTAAAAAAAATGTTAGCTAAAAACTCCTAATGATCATTTTCCTTTTTATTTTGGGTTAAAAGTATTAGTTGTAATTGTTTTCTTTTTTAATTAGTCACCAAATCGAGAAATGCCATGGAATTCAAAGCGTTATTGTCGCATAATTTATGACTAAAAATAGGTTGCTAATATTAATCACAAATATAGCCAAAGAAAATGAAAATTAGATTGCAACATCTATGGATGTCCATAAAAAAAAACTGGTTTAGTTACTGGTTTTGATTTGCATGGCCACCGTTAGGGGCTTGTAGATCAAAATCCAGTAAGCTTTCAATTTTGATTTTTGAGATTTTCCTGAAACTCCCTCTTTTTGGTTGGTTTGTTTGGTTTGGTTAAGATTCAATTCTCTTTCCAAACCTTTCCAGCCAAGAACTGTCCTATACTTTTCCTCCCATGTTGTCATCAACATTCACATTTTTTCTTTATTCATCATTTTTGTTTGATGCTTAATTTGTGGTTTTCAGCTTTGGGAATTAGGCCAACAAATTAGTGCATGGTTCATTCCAACATTTCTTTTTGGAGGTATATTAATTGTCACATTCATTTTTCTTGTCTTATATCATATTTTTCCAATTATTTTGATGATCATAACTTTATGAGATGATATGATGATTAGTTTAGTTGGTAAGTAGGTAATGTGATTGATAATGCCGTTCATTTGTTAGCAACAACGTCATTGTCATATACTAGCTTCCAAATTTATGATCATATGTCATCTTGTATTATGACCGAAGATCTATTGTATGATTGATATTATTATTTTTTCGACTTTCAGAAATTTGTAGTCGATTTCATTGAAGATTTTTGAAGTGGAAGGTTTATACATAGTATTGCAAAATGAATCAAGGAGGTGGTACATCTGTAAAGATGTCCTCGACCGCGGTGAAAGGCCAAGTGAAAGGCCTCCTTAAAGGACTGAGATACATATCTCAGATGTTTGGTAAGTCTCTATCGTCACAAAATAAATTAAATTAATAAGTCTTTTTTTACGGAGAGTCATGTCACCGTGAAAACGAACATGCACTACACATGAATTTCAATATCTATATATATATTAGGAAAAAAAAATTAAAGGATAAGAATTTTCCAGATGAGGATGAAGAACAGGAGATAGAAATTGGGTTCCCAACAGATGTAAAGCATTTGGCACATATTGGATGTGAAGATGAAAAGACAAATAAACCTAGCTGGGTAAAATGTTCATTTTTTTTTCTCCTTCAATAAAATGAACCCCCACACTACTTGATTAATTGTTTATTAAATTAAATGTTAAATTTTGCAGATGACAGAGTTCAAAGAAACACAACAACCTTCAACAGGAGCAAAGACCTCTGAAGGTCAAGGTTTGATTCTTTCATTATTTATAGTCAAATCAATTATGTTAACAGAAGTTTTGGTATTTATATTTAATCCTAGACTAGTGTACAATGTTAAAATAGACTTGCCTAACAATAATTTCAACTTTTTTTATGTTGTTGGTATATAACTATTTTTGACGGAATTTTGTTGAATTCTAATAAATATAACTATGGGTGCAGATAGTGGTAATATGTTGTTTCTTTAAAAATAATGCAATTACATGTATTATTCGAATTGTTTGACCAAGATCATATGCACAAGTTTTTAACTAGTTCTCATGAATATAACTATGGATGCAGATAACGGTAATAATAGTGACACCAATAGAGTAAAAGGAGACACCAATAGTGTAAAAGGAGAAGGGAAGAGAAACAGCATTCGAAGATCAAGGCCGCGTTCATCAGAGAACCAATCCTCAACGAACTCGTCTCCACCACAAGAGGAAGGAGGATCCTCAAAGCCAAGTCGACGACACCGACAAAGTCGTCAATCCAATGAAGATGAAGAAAACAGCAAGCCCCCAACTACAAAACAATCTCGCAGAAAGGCAAAATCATCGTCGGAGGAAAAGGATAAGGAAACTTCTTCCACAAGAAAGACCTCTAGAACTCGAAAGTCATCTAAGGCTGATTCCTTAACTGATATCCCCTTCACAGATCCAGGGCCTTCAGCCCAATAGACACCTCTTCAGTGATTAATAGTGCTCTGGCATAAATAATTTCAGTTTTAGAGAGAGATTTCGAGAGCAGGATATATTTTATTCTTCTCTTGTTAATATTATTATGACATTATATCATCATCATCATCTTATCTTACATGGTGTTGTCACTTCAAATTACAACTACTTTTCTTCCATCTCTTTTTCTTTTTTCCGTATATATTTTTTAATTTTGAATTATTAACGTTTACTTTCTAAGCTCTTATGATGTCTAATAAGATGACTTTTGCACACTCTACATGGCTGGTCGAAGCATAATGCAGCTCAAACCCTTGTTTTAGATCTCCAAAAACAACTATCTTTTATTAGAAAATAGGCCTTCAAATAAAAAAAATGATATTGTAGTATTAGTTAAAATTTTGAGAGCAATGTCAAGCAACATGCATTTGGTCTAGGGGTGGTATGAATTGTACTCATATTTTGGGTTGACGTGCCAAGTGTGTTAGTTAGAAGTATCTGAACTGCTTTTTAAGGCAATTTTGGTTTGGTTGAAAATAAAACCTACGACATCAAGTTTACACACCCTTCCTGTCCTGGCAAACAACAGTCATGTTCTTTCAAAAACTGAATAATCACTCTTCTTGTTTGTATAGATAATAATCAATATTCTATTAACCACATGCAAATATAGTTAAATAAGTTTGTTTCTTGCCAAACCAAATTGCGTCTATCCCAACATTCCATCCACCAAACAGAAAACAAGTCATTTGCAAGGTAAATGACTATAAGTCATTAATTTTGTTATCATGTCCATTATTTTGGATGCCAATAGAGAAACACAGAGTTTAAGGACTCAAACAAAAAAGAGGGAGAATGCAAGAGCCAATTCATCAATAGACTTCTGCCCATGAATCCATCCTTTATGAAGCCTTCAATTCATCCAATCCAAATCGAGCCTGTGCCAAAGCAACAAGCTTTTAAGTTCAAAGATCCTTTAAGAAATAAATATCTTTATCATGGAACTGCTATCACTATGTGTGCGCGCGTGTGTGTATTGGATTTTTTTTATTTAACAAACTATATATTTCTAGGCAGATTATGGCTAAACTAAGAACATGTTAATGCATAGAGTTCATGAATTTGGATTCCGTGCAGTAAATCCATGACACATTAATTGATCTTGGCAGTCCGATCTCAAATCCAAGATGAACATTGTTCACGATGATTTTGTGAAGATGTAATCTGATTCGACTGATCTCAAATCGATGATTGAGATCGACTAATGTGTGTAAATCCCTTGTTTTCAAAGTGCAGGGAATCCAAGTTCAGAGTTCAGTCTCCTTTTTCAGGCCAGATACAGATTAATGTCAGCAATCATCATTAATAAGTGAAAAGAACTATCAAATCAATTTTACCAGAAACTTGTGATTCTCTTCAAGGAAAGGAGAAAAGGTAGTGCAAAATTTCTCTATGTCAGCATTAATATCACCACCACCCTGTATCACCTCCATGAATTTCTTCCTATCAGGAGCAAGCTTCATCGCTACCTGTAGGTAAAATATTTGTTACAAAACCATGTTACCATATACTACATGAACACTCATAAAAATAGAAAACAAATCCCTTACAGTGACGCTTGAACTAGCAAGCCAGCCATGCCACTTCTTTAGAGTCTTGTTATAGGTATCAGTACAGGCTTGTGACATTGACCAATCTGCATGCTCAATTAAGTTTCGGAACACTGCCACCAAGAAATCCATCGCTCTGAAGATTTTACATATCAGAGAAATAAATGTGTCATAAATGAAAATACTAACAAATTAAATAAAGGAAACAAATAAGCATTTGCTGAGGCCTCTGACCACGAGAAAACAAAATTAGTAAACTACGAATAATTCCGAGCTTCATAAGATCAACATAAATTGAAGAAAAATAAAAAGCTTTATAATTGAAGCTACTGAAAGAATCCACCATTGAGCTGAAAGATAATAAAATATTATAAATCTTCCCAAACACACCTTGAAAAGGTGACTGAATTAGAACAAATAGAAATGATATAAATCATCCACGCATAGTAAACATTCTTGCATGTATGCACACATTACTGTTCTTTATAGAATCTCTATTCATTATGTCAAGTATCATGTTGCATTTTAACTGTTCATTTACTCATGCAAAACAAACTCTACTTGGAACATCACAATGTCAAGAAAGAGTTTTCTATGATAACAGATTCGAGAACACCATACCAGTAGGAATTATAAGTTAAGGAGTAATTGTTTGGCATTCATTACCTTGTAAGCCAGAGAAGTCCGGTGGTACAACTGGATGATGCCTTGGCAGTTTTAGTTTCAACTTCTACTTGTACCAAACTATACAGGCAGTTGAATTTGGCTGGATTAGATAAATATTTGGATTCCAATCTCTGCGGTGAAAGTCAAAATAGTATAGAGTAAGAATATGTGGCATCTGAATTGTCGAATCCAATACAATTTATGTTTTTTTCGATAAAAAATATAAGTTTGGTACATACAATTTGCCAATAGTTGTATAAAATGTAGTACAGTGTAGTTATATATATGCAAGCCAACAAAACAGGAATTTGAAAAATGAATCTACACCCAGTTTACACTTCAAGGTATAGTATAGCCATATAACCATGGCATGTCATCTTAAGGAAAAAAAAATACTACACTGATCTAAAGCTGCAAGCAATCAAATGACATATATATACGGGATGAAAAACGCAAGATAAAAACAGGTGAGAAAACATACCGATATATTACCACCTATGTCAGATTTGACAAGGGCCATAGCAGCTCCAAACTTATCTGCCATAAGAATAACACCAGTTCAGTCAACAATGATACAAGTAATCATATTATGGCACATTTGACACAGACCAAGCATCAAACTGTAACACAATGATTTGCAATCTATCATGTTTAAGTTGTAGAGTTTAGATTGTAATGAACTACTTTTACAGATTAAAAGATATGTCTGTGCATGTTTTTGATAGAGATGGGTTCAAGATCCTCTTGTTTTCTATTCCTTTTCTTCTTAATGAAATATTTCCTTAAAAATAACCAAGAAACAGGTTTAAAACAGTCTACAAAACGTTCACATACTGCTAAGGGGTAAAAAGGGAAGACGCTATAAATGCAGAGATATTGTATAAATTCCACAGTATAATTAAAGAACCAAATTTATACATTAAAACATGACGTGCAATCATCGGAGTATGTGTCGAATATAAGGAGGAGTAAGGTAAAGAACTAGGCTCAATAAAGATACAGCGGTCTTTTAAGCTGCAGATAGTGGCTATTTAGGTTACAGGCTTCAATGCTGCATGGACTTGAATTGATTTGGAATATTAGATTAAATTTATGGTAGTTATAGTTTTGTTTAATATGCATTTGATTATTCAAACGGGCCATTCTATACTCCCCTCACAAAATAAAACACATCAAGATGTCAAATAAACAAGTTTTCCTTTCACTATCCTCGTCTTGCAACAATAACAAATGAAAGGACATAGAGCAATTACCTATAACAGGAAGTATATGCTTGCACACATCCAAGAAAGGCTGTGACAGA
>Ga0228710_1001222_pt1 | contig 37759 bp, 27 predicted proteins | sample MedpolnodulmetaG_FD_177995 | JGI IMG/M metagenome (GOLD analysis project Ga0228710, IMG submission 177995) | Root nodule microbial communities from Medicago polymorpha collected in Santa Monica, California, United States - pink nodules | ecosystem: Host-associated > Plants > Roots > Nodule...
CACACTTGATGAGCTTAGGCTTTGTAAAAAGTCCAAGTGAATTTACCTTGTATGTCAAAAAGGTTGAGAGTGAAATACTTGTTGTATCACTCTATGTTGATGATTTGTTCGTTACAGGAAGTGATGAGGAGCTTATTTACAAGTTCAAAGAAGAAATGAAAGGTGCTTTTGAGATGACAGACCTTGGAAAAATGACATTTTTCCTTGGAATGCAGATGCAACAAAAGCAAAATGAAATATTTGTGTGCCAACAAAAATATGCAAAAGAAGTACTCAAGAAGTTCAATATGGAAGAATGTAAACTAACTGCAACTCCGATGAATCAAAAGGAGAAGTTTTGCAAAGAAGATGAAGCTGAAAGGGTTGATGAAAGGTTGTACAGAAGCATAATAGGTTGTTTGATGTATTTAACAGCAACCAGGCCCGATATTATGTATGCTGTAAGTTTACTGTCAAGGTACATGCACTGTGCTAGTGAAATTCACTTTCAAGCTGCAAAACGGATTCTGAGATATGTTAAGGGCACACTTGATTACGGAATAAGGTTCGTTCAAGTTAAAAGTTTCAGCCTTCTTGGTTATTCAGACAGTGATTGGGCAGGATGTGTTGATGACATGAGAAGCACCTCAGGTTATTGTTTTACAATGGGTTCTGGAACTTTTTCATGGTGTTCAAAAAAACAAGAAGTTATAGCTCAATCAACGGCAGAGGCAGAATATATCGCTGCTGCTGCTGCGGTGAACCAATCAATTTGGATCAGAAAGCTCATGACAGACTTGCACATGATTCAAACAGAAAGTACTAAGATATTTGTGGACAACCAAGCTGCAATTTCAATTGCTAATGATCCAGTGTTCCATGGTAGAACCAAACACTTCAAGATCAAGTTTTTCTATCTAAGAGAAGTTCAGAAGGATGGTGAAGTTCAACTTGTCTATTGTAGAACAGAACATCAGAATGCAGACATCTTAACAAAGGCACTTCCTAAAGCTAGATTTGAGTTCATGAGAAAAAGGCTTGGAATATGCAGCTCCAGTGTCAAGGAGGAGTGTTTAATGAATGACCCTTGAAGCTTCTCAGTCAGTTTTAATTCTCCTAAATTCTAGGCAATAAAGATTAAGTGGCTGATTTGATTTCCTTTTATTTAGGCATCAGTTATGTTAATTAGTGGCAACATATTTGCCTTTCTACTTTCCTTATGGCTGTATAAGTACACCAGTCTTTCCTGCTAAATCATATACAAGCCTTTGCATCATATTTTCTCTTTGTTCATTCTTGTTATAACCACTATATTTCATCAAATAACCAACAATCACAATCCATTAACATTCGCCTCTATCCAATTTTTATTTATTTCTAGTTCTTTTAGAATACAAAGCTAGGTGAAACTTGCATGTAACCTCCATTGGCTAGCTGGATCAAAGCTTTCACTCCTACTCGTCGAGGACTAACCACCACCAACGAAGCCATCGATACGAACACAGGCACCGCCCAAAGCGCGGTCATCAACTTTGGTCTAACCTTGACAACTTGTTTAGCTAACATTTCAATATCCTTTGATGCTTCCTCTTTCTCTTCTCAGCTCCCAAAGCAAAGCTTATCCTCCTTATCAGTAATCTGCTTCTCCATTAACTTGCACTAATTCAAGATATTCAATCTTCAAGAAAAAAGGTGATTCACAAAATGGAAAAGAATTTCATAATATATACAAGAGATCATATACTCTTGCGAAGATTTTGATAAATCAGTTGTTTTATTGGTCTCAGGTTCCAACAAATAGTACATATTTAGAGTAGGTTTGGTTGCAAAGTATGTCTTTGTTTATGCACGGGAAAAGTCCCACATCGTTGAGAAGTATGACAAACAGGCTAAGCCTTCTTACAAGTTTGGATTTTCTCCAACGATAGAAGTATACCTTTCTCGGCCTTTTGGCTAAGATCAAGTGCAGTATCTGTTCTTATCAGTTTAATATCTGATATGTGGACCAATGGTCCACACGATATTAGATTACTTTTTTTAGGGAGAGAGTTTGTTTAAGTAGCTTGCTGCTTTGACTCTCGAGTATCGCCTTGCACTATTACACGGGCTGGCACACCCATCGATTCAGTTCAATTTTTCATTTACTTTCTGTTTCTGCACATACACCTTTTTAATTTCCTAGTATTATGATTTACATCCACCCCTTTTAACGCTGACCCAACATGTTGTACCTCTTAAGATTTTTCAAAATAATATTTTAAAAAACAGACTATGTGCGCTTATACTTTATTTTTGATTATAGTTTTCCTTATTATTCAACAAAGGTTTCGAACGCATTTTTGTTGTTATTCCTTGTTTTGAAGCACGCACTCTAACAAACAAAACACACTCAAACATTAGGCAATAAGCATACAAGTTATTCCTTATTTTAATAATGTTACACTGCAAATAAAATAAAATAAAATAAAACAAATTTCCAACTGTTCCACACATACACTAATAACAGCTTTAACATAAGCCATTTTCAGATTTCTTAACATTACATTATACCTTAGAAAAATCCAGATTTGTAGAGATACAGCACCTCAAGATGGTCACCCTTAATTAGCATGAACAAGATCCATGGCTGCATGAAGAGGTAGATGTTTCAACAAAGCACATTCTTCTCCTCTTGTTTGGATATGAAGTTCTGAATGAGAATTCCATTGAGTTAGAAGCCTTTTCCAGCACAGAATCCAGTGCCTTGTGAACAACATTTGCAATACTTTGACATGCCTCAACATTAAAACTATTCCCTTTGCAACATGTAAACACAAACATATTCTTCATCCTGCTTTCCAATGTTGACATCTCTGCCTTCACTAGTTGAAGTTGAAGTGCATCAATTGTTTTTTTGAGGTCACATAGTATCTCAGGTTGGTAATCACAGCAGATAGTTGCTATGTAAGACATGCAACCATATCCTAATTTAATATCATATGGTTCAACTTTCACTTCATCAACTTCTGTTGGAATGAGAAAACCTTTGCTTGCTTCCATTGCATTCTTCTTCAACTCCTTTACTTGGTTAATCACTTCAGCAAGTATTGTGGCTTTATCCATCTAAAGAGTAATGAACCATTGACCCACAAAATCAAATTCAACATATTTTATAGTTTTGAATTGCTTAAATTTTTTTTGGAAGGAAAAAAATTGTTGGTTTCTATAAAATCATGCTCTATCAGCATTAGCATGTATACATTACAAGCAACATAGACAACTGAATTAACCACAAATTTGAACGTGATTAGTCATGTGTCGCACGGGTGTACATAGAGTGGGTGTCCATGTATTATTACTGTAAAAAAATGATTAAATTTTGGTTCTTGTAGAATACACCAAATGTTCAAAAATTAACCACATATTTGAACTTAATTTAGTCAAGTTGATTGATCCTTAGGTAACATTGTCTTGAATCATTTTAATAACTGATGAAGAAACCAACAACTGAGTTGATTTATTAAGGTGGATGATTATAATATTAATATAGGAGTATTGAGGAAAGAGGAAGGCAACAATTGGAGTTAAAGTCTAACTAGTTTTGATTATGAGATGCTTAATTAAAACATAAATCCAATAGTATTATATTAATTGCCCCACATCACCATTATAAAGTTAGGCAACAAATAAAGATAAGATGGCGGTGCAACTAAAATAACTGTGTCATACTCATACCATCCAGAAGAACAACTGGCATGTCCACAACAAAACTTGAAAGCAATATTTTAATCAATTTGATTACAATGAAAACGTTTCTTCTCTTTTTTCTTTTGTTTTGACAATGACCATCAAAATAAAAAAAATACCTTGTCAAAATTGACATTAGTGTTTAATGTTTTATACTTTTGTTCATGTCATGGAGACCTAATCAAGGAAGTAATATTGGATATAATCATGTACATGTATAATAATTAATGAATTATTTCCAGTTTGGGACCATAGAAGAAGATATCATAAAATACTAATAAGTCTAATGTCATGAACTCTATAATCGGTGAGGTTGTTTGTCATATGGGATTATATAATTGCACATTATTACATAAGAAAGTGATGCACCATTTGACTTTAGCAATCAGTAACTCTCACACAAAGTTGACCATATAATGACAACCATAATGCAATCAGAGTCCCTTAATTTAATTACAATAGTTACAATAATGCACTTCAAATTTCATAACTTGTGGTACTTATGATAACCAACTAAATGAGCTCCATTATTCAATTATAGTAATCATCAAACAACATGAAAGGGAAATATATGTTCACTTAAATAAGCTTGATAAGCATCAAGGAGAATTGGTTGATAACATTGTTATTTAATCATCAAAACAGAGACGCCATATACGATATCATATCTCTTTATTTCCATCTATTTTACTTTTTACCTTCTATGACATACACATATTTAAAAAATAAACGCAAACTAAAAGGATATGGAAAAAACAAAAATAAACACTATTCAATTTCAAAATTCTGATGGCAAACAATAATTTCTTCTTGACAATACATTTTGCCCTCAGGTACCCAATTATATTTTATTCTCACCTCTGCCTGAAAGCTTGTATTGCTATCTTTGTTTTGTTCAAACTTAAACTGGTTTACCTAAAAACCAAAACTATATCTTTCCCTCACCCAATTTCAACTTTCCATTAAATCTATCAATTCCCTTTCTCATCTCCACAGCACATGTATTTTATAGAAACTTGTCATAGTTCTTATCTATCAAGCCCTAAAAGAGACACGGATACTTGACACGATATTGACACATAGATATGGATAATAATAATTTAAACAAATGAAAGTGATTAGATGTAACAATATACCACCTTTAATTTGATTCTGAAGTGTCGGTGCCACATATGTTTTATGCAAGAACCGACTATTTTGTTCATAATCTTGTAATTAGAATATTTTAGAAAACTCTAAATCAATTTTACAATTAGAATGAAATTATAAAACTAACAACAAAATGAAGGAACAAAAACATACCTTTTGATGAGTGGAAGCCACAAGACCACGTAATGTTCCAAGGTGACAATTTATTCTCTCCCTTCTTCTCCTCTCTGCTTCCCTATGGTTCTTCAAAGAGGCTAAACCTTTCACATCAGAAACCTCATCTTTGCCAACCTTTTCAGTAACAGGGCACTCCACCACCTTTTCCTTCTCACTCTCCAAAACCAATGAATGTGGTGATGACAATCCATTGGAAGCTCCAAAGTTATGCAAAGTTTGATTGAACAAACCCAAATGATCATACCCTGATGAATAAATTTTGTCATAAAAAGAGTAATCCATAGTTCTGAAACTTTGTAGTGTGATCAATGATGATACTACTTGAGAAAGAGAAGAAGAAAACCGGGTGGACGAGTTGTCGGGGCGAACCAAAATGAAAGCTTTTGAAAATGGATGTTGTTTTGTTTGTTGATAATGTTGTTGGTCATAATTTCCATTAAGCAAAGGGAAGAAGAACCTTTGAAGGGGTTAAAGGGGAAGTAGATTAATGTGAAAACATCCACATTTTCTTCTTAATAGTACTGAGTTCAACCATTTTTAGGTAGGAAAAGACAAAATAAAGTACAAGAATTTTGTGAATTTTTAGAGTGAGGTTTAACTCTGCCTTGGATTTCAATGAAAGAACAGACAAGGTACAAGGTGGTGCTTATGGAAACACAGAAAGTTTAGAATTTAGATATATGGAGAGATAACCACTGTTTTTGTCTTTTGAACTTATATGTAATGTATGAAACATAAACATCGGTGCTACGTTGACTATTTATAGTGCTAACTTTTATCATGTTTTTCTTTTAATACTATTGTTGTTGTAATAATAATAATAATAATAATAATAATAATAATAATGCTAGCAACATACTCTATTAAAAAGTTTATTGGTTAAACTAGTGCACACTAAATATGGAGAATATGAGTTAGTGTAGTGTGCGGATTCGAACATACGCTTCAACATATCAAATATCTTTGCATTCTATTATTGGGTTGAATTTATGGACACTTCGGTAAGGGTGTAAAATGGCTAATTTTAAAATAGAATGAATTTTTGAGTTTCATTACTTTGACATGTTTTGGATGAAGAACTAGACTCAATATCTCAGCAGAAAAACTCTCTGTCTCTCCAATCCCTCTAGTCTAGTAGAAGACTTTTCATAGCCGAAGACAGTATCTATTAATTTGTATGAAATTTTATAATTTATTTCATTTCATAGACTTTTTCATATAACGATTAAGTTAATTAACTTTGTCTTTCATAAATTAATAAAAGATACTGTTAAGTGGTCTGAATGTATAAATTTAATACTACCTGATTTCAGTTCATCCTATCTTATGATTCCACACAATTATTTACATCAAAGTGCTGTTGATAAGTTCCTTGTGACTTTCTTAGGATTTTTGTTGGAACACTATGTATGTTTATGTGTGAATTGAAAAATTCTTAGAAGTTTTGTACCAACAATTTTTCAATTGTAATTTATTTAACTCAAGTTACAGCGTTGATCGATTTGGACATCCCACCAAAAACTTTTTTATTTTATTTTGACATTGTTATAGGGTTGAAGTACAACTACCAGATTAGTTATTTCTTTGATAAATATAAAACCACTTCAGCATCTTCCATGCCTCCTTTTTTTCTTGGTCGAAGCATTCTCCATGCCTCATTGTACTGGTTTTGGAATATGCTTGACTATTGTTCTGTGTTCCTCGTGCATGCACTTTATTTATGCGTGTTATTCATTAAAGAAATGAATGAACTTTTCTCATCCCAAAAACACTCGAGGGTAGAGTACTTCGATTCATTATTGTGTTTCTCTCTCTCATTTCACATTTTTAATATTTTTGTGTTTTGTGTCTCATCCTTTGGATTGATCCGAGCATTTAAAATAGGGCAGGAGAGATATCTATTATCTTGAGACAATAAGGCATGAGAGGATCCAATTTGCTCTCTAACTTGTAACTCCACTTTGTAGTTTTTTGGTTTTCCAGGTAAAAACATTAATTCAGCCTTATCAGATTATTCGTATTATCAACTTCATCATCATCATCAAGTTTCCATATTATCAATCACGTATTTGCTTTCAGCTTTTGCAGGCTCTACAATGAGTGCATTATACATTTCCAGCAAAACCTACAAGTCTCTCTACCTCCGACCATGAAACAAGAGTCATGGCCAAAAGATGGTGAACAAAGGAGAGAAGAGTGGATCAAATTTCAAATAGTAAAAAATTAAAGAAGAATTAATACGCACATACATAGTCTACCAATGGACCACTTTAAATGTGGCCATTCATCAAATGAACAACGTGACCTTAGGATTTAAGCATGGTCCACCCTACATATGTGCCCTTGGTAATCAACCAAATTTTTTTTTTTTTTTTATATTAAGTAGCCTATGGCTAGAAATTCACATTTTAATATGAATAAGCAAGAGTGTTTGAAGTTTAAATTCTGTTTCATACATATATTATACAATCTTTTTACTAATTGAGCTTACAATTGCTTAAGTATTTAATTTTTAATAAACAAACTCTTATATGTTCATAGGTAAATATCATGTTTCTTTAAGTGAAAGTTACCACATTACGGCTTCTCATCCTCTCTTTTTGAACATTTTTCATTTTATCCATTCTAATTGGAATGTCTCGTTTAGGGACGGATATATTTATGGACAATATTTCATTTTATCCATTCTAATTATAAATAAGGGTAATACTTATTTAGGTCTCTGAATGTGTAATAATTAGTTACAATAGTTTTTTAATGTATTAAAATTTTAAAATAGTTTATGATTTTGCACTTAATTAGTCAAAATAGTTTCTAAAGTGACAACAAGTAAGTATATTGAAAGACTAATATAACAATATTAACGAAGTATTTTAATGTCAGGGACTATTTTCGCTAATGAAGTGCACAATCACATAATATTTTAAAATTTTGATACATTAAGAGACTATTATGGCTACACCTTACACATTCAAAGACCAAAATTACTATTACCCCTTATAAATAAAAGAGTAAATTACACTTCCCTCCCCTCAAAGATGTTTGAATTACACTCCCCTCTTATGTTAAAATATACACTCCCTTCCCCTCTTATTCAAAACATATTAGAAAACATTTCACTCCCCTCCCCTAAGAGAAGCTTGAATTACATTCCCCTCCCTCCGCTCTTATGTTAAAAGCTACACTTTACTCCCTCAATATTTTTTTTTAATTTCTAATAATCTAGCAAAAAAATAATAATCTAACACACTTCAAAAAAAAAAGTATTGTGGGTCTATTTTAATATAATCAAAATTTAAATACATATTTTTCGCTATTTTTTATTCACAATTTCATTAACATATAGTTTTAAACCCTATTATAAAATATGAAACAAGAAAAACTAAAATTAAAATATGTGAAAAATTGCTAAAGACAGTAAAGTATGGTTATTTAAAAGTTAATTTTATACTATAAATTATAAACTTAATAGCAAAATATTTAAATTTAATTATCATTGATATTTAAATTATAAATAAATGAATTTATTTTTCTTAAATGGTGGTTCAAAATTAGTATATATCATAAAAATATTTATTTATGTTAAAATAGATTAAAGTTAGTGCATATTTAATTATTAAGGGAGAGAGTTGTAATTCAAGCATCTTATAGGGGAGGGGAGTGTAGATTTTACTTTTCAAGGGAGGAAAGTGTATATATTAACATAAGAGGAGAGGAGAGTGTAATTCAAGCATCTTTGAAGGGAGGAGAGTGTAATTTACTCTAAATAAAACACATTATGTTAAGAATAAGAACAACAAGTCAACAACCTTGTTTAAAACTTGTTGAAACAAATAAGTGCACATTTGCTATGATTTATAAGTTTTTGAAGTTGATTTTGTTTTTGTCGGTAGCAACTGCAAATGTTGAACGTGTTTTTTTAGATATGAAAGTTGTGAAGAGTCAACTATATAACAAAATTGGTGGTCATGGCTAAATAACTGTTATGTAACTTATATAGAAATATATATTCTTTTAATAATTAGCAATGATGTCATTTTACTTCATTTTCAATAAATGGATAGGAAACAATGTTATTTCTTATTTTTAATATATTTTTCATTATTGTTTCTTAAAATTTTTATCCCCACCTATACCAAATGTCTAGATCCGCCCCTGGTCTCGTTGAAGTATATTTACATGGAGACTAACTATTGGGTCGACTTTCTTATCAACTTAGGTCACTACGATTCTTTATCGTAAATGATTGAGTTTGAACTCCGACTTTCGTATAATATTATATAATATCTCTATCAACTAAATTAAGTTAGGACAAAGTTATTAAGTCAAAAAGAAAAAATGTCAAGTGAGATTAATTGAGCAGTAAGAAACAAAAATAGTTTAGTGGTAGTTGAATCTTGAAAACTTATGGTAGAAACTTTCATTCCACCCTCCAAATTAGGACTAGGAGGTGGGAATATTAGACACATAAGCTCCACAACAGCATTATTCAGAATCACAACACAATCGATTCTTTCATGCAATGCAATGCAACCATTCAGAAAACCAAAGATATGTCAACAACTCCATCACCTTTTCAGATTCACAACCACACTGAATCTTCATCTTCACCACAATCACCAAATCAAATCCCTATCCACTGATTCCAATGACCCAAAATCATCATCACCACTTCCGAATCCAATCGATGCAGGTTCATCTAACCGCAAACCCATCAGTTTATGGCCAGGGATGCATCACTCCCCAGCCACTCACGCTCTTTGGGAAGCAAGGTCCACCATTTTTGAAAATCCCATTAATGGCAATAGTAATAGCAATGACCCTGATCCAAAATCTCCTTCTCAAAGTAGAACTAGTATCTTGTATAATTTCTCTTCTGATCTTATACTTCGTGAGCAATATAGAAACCCTTGGAATCATATTAGAATGGGGAAGCTTGTTGAGGATTTTGATGCACTTGCTGGAACAATTGCTTTAAAGGTTTTTTCTTTTTTTGAAATTGAGTTCTGGGTTTTGTTTTTTAGAGTTTTTGGAATAATGGGTTTTGATTGTTTTGTTGATATTGATGATAAATTTTAAATTTTTAATGTTTTGTATGTGTTTTGTTTGAATAGCACTGTTGCAATGAAGATGGTAGTACAAGGCCTCTTTTGCTGGTTACTGCTGCTGTTGATAAGATGGTTCTTAAGAAACCGATTCGGATTGATGCTGATTTTGCTATTGCTGGTGCTGTTACATGGGTTGGTCGGTCGTCCATGGAGATTCAATTGGAAATGATTCAGTCACCAAATGGTACTGACTGCATAATCTATGCATATTGATTGCGCTTTCTTTACTATTGTTTTAATATTATGCATATGTTTTGATTGGTGGTATAAGGTGGAGTGAAATGAAAATGGATGCTATATTGGATTGCCAATGGTGTGAATTCTTACAGGTCATTGTAGTCGGTCCATCTAATTTGTTTGATAGAAATCAGACAGGCCACAGTGATTTTGACAAACTGAAAACTTAAAATCATAACCGTTTGATCTTGATTAACGGTTGAGATCACCAATTGAAGTGGCTTCTGACAGCAGAAATACCATTTCTGTCATTAAGGGCTTACAAGCAGACACATGACATGTTGACAAATACATGTTTTGTGTGGTGAATTTTGCTCAATTGCCTTTCTTGTGTGTGTATTTGAATAATCCATGCTTACTCTCATTTGATGTAGCATCTAATGATTGTTAAAGTGTGCTAGTGTGAGTAAATAAGAATGCAATATATAAGAAGTTCAACGGCTAAATTTGATCCTTAGATAAACATTGACGTTGCTTGTCACTTAGCACGGACTTAATTGTCATTGCAACAGTTGGATGTGTTTGTACTGCTAGTAATAAGTATAGTTAATAGTTAATCTGAAACATGAAATTTAAGTTATAAAACCTGTGAAAGTTTATTCTATGTACTGCTATTAAATTCTACATTCTAGTATGAATATTGTGGTTTGCTATTCTCACAAACTTAATAGTATGTTGTTCAGTTATTGTGGATAAAAAATAGTAAAGGTTCAAACTTGTCCTTTAAAAAAATAGCACAAAAATCTATTAGGTCTATGACAAATGAAAAGTATAAATTTGAACTTAAAAATCTTAAATGTTGGTCAAATTAGTCTTTTTAAAGATAATTTTTAGGGACATTTTAGTCCATTTCAATGACTAATATGACTGACATTTGAATTATTTTTAAGATCAAAATGATACTACTCATTTCTAAGTGATCAAATCGGTCTCCATTTTTTTCTTGAGGATCACTTTCTGCCTCTGCTCATAACACAAAGGTACTAAAGTGTTGAGAAATAAAATTTCAGTAAAAGAGTGAGTATTTTCAGATATTATTGGATTGATTTCTTGTCTCAGTATAATTTAATTTACTAGTAATATCAGAAATTCAGAATAGCACACAGAAATTTATTACAAACCAGTTCATGATGTTTTGGTTTTTATAAGCTCAAGTCATATCTTTGTAAATTGTAATGCTATGTCTTTTGATAGTCCAACAACTCTGCATGGTATTGGCATCTATCACTGCTGATTTTTCCCTAACCATACATTGAAATTTGCTAGCAGGAAATCCGGATACCTCAGACTCACCTGCAATTGTAGCTAACTTCACATTTGTGGCTCGTGACACTAACACGGGAAAGGCAGTCCCAATCAACCAGGTCTTACCTGAAACCGAGAAAGAAAGATTGCTCTGGGAAGAAGCAGAACAGGGAAACAAACTAAGGAAAAAAAAGAAGGAAGAACAAAAACATGGAGAGAATGGAGACAATGCCAGGCTCAGTGCACTATTAACAGAAGGGCGTATCTTCTCTGATATGCCGGCATTGGCAGACAGAGACAGCATCCTAATAAAAGATACTTGCCTACAAAACTCTTTTATCTGCCAGCCACAACAAAGAAACACCCATGGTCGTATTTTCGGGGGATTTTTGATGAGAAGAGCTTTTGAACTTGCCTTTTCAACAGCTTATGCCTTTGCTGGTGCAGCACCTCATTTCTTGGAAGTTGATCATGTTGATTTTTTTAAACCTGTAAGTAATGAAGGAAAATGTTTATTACAATATATATTGAACTGAATTTCATGCTTATAGGATTGATGTTAATAATTTGCAGTACCTTCTGTTGTTATCTTTCAACAATAAAAATCTGTTCTGAAGAAACAGACAATCATGATTACCTCATTTATGTGATTTTTTTTATAGAAAGATTTAGTAGAAAAGAAAAAAACTATATTGGCATTTTTAAGCAAGGTATTGAATTGAAAAAGAACATGATGATGCAGGTGGATGTTGGAAGTTTTCTTCGTCTCAAGTCTTGTGTTCTGTACACTGAACTTGAAAATCCCGCTAGGCCCCTGCTGAATGTGGAAGTAATCGCGCATGTCACAAAGCCTGAACTTCGATCTAGCGCGGTGAGCACTGACCTAAGTCTTATATTATATATTACTTGTTACAAATTTCTAGATGCTCATAAATTCCCTTCTCAACTAGAAAGAAGTAAGTCATTGTGTCTAGACATTTACGACTGTTGTGTACAAATTCCTATCAATTTATTTTACGACCCGGATGAATAAGTAGTGAATCACCAATTTAGTCCATGATATTGTGAGGTTACACAATGCGGTTTTCGAAACTACTGGAATTTTAAAATAATTCCTAAAATTGACTAACATTGCTTACTTTATGTGAAAACCAGATACTATATTTCAGATAATGATCAATGTATAACAACTAATGTGTTTATATATGCTATTCTAACCTAATGGGCATAATTGATGAACTAATGGACCAAAAACAAATTAATAATAATAATAAAATAAAAATACTACTGATAATAGTAAAAATAAATTATTTACAACACTTTATGTGCCATTACTTTAGTCTCTAAAGTTGCTCAGGAAGACTACTATGAATCTATGATCCAAAACTTTCTATTTTAAAGACCAAAATTAAACTCATTTATTTCAAGAATCAAATAGTCTAATATTTAATTTCATAACCTAATTTGGTGATTTATTCAATAAATAAACTAATATCAGTTTACATATTTATTATTTAGTTCTAATAGAATAGAATACGTTTTAAAAAAAAATAAAGAATAGAATACAATCAACGTCTCATCCGTATATTAAATCATTTCACTCCAGTCCTTATTTTTCTTGAAACAGGTATCCAACAGATTCTACTTCACATTTGGTGTTGATCCTGAGGCCATTAAAAATGGATTGAGGATCCGAAATGTTGTTCCTGGTACAGAAGTGGAAGCACAGAAGGTGCTTGAACGCATGGATGCTGAGAACTCTTGATTTTGTTCAATCAGGATGGTGCTGGTAAGTCTAAGGTGAGGGAATGGTCAAAGTCCATCACCGGTAAGGTAATTAAATTTTACCATATGATTAGTTCAATGGTTTAGATGTGTTCTATTTAAACTTAGAACACTTATACCTCTCCACACGCAATCACAAACCACAATTCCCAACAAAAAAATGCATTAACCACAACTTATTTTCAACCAAATCTTGTCCAATCCAAAACTCCCTCCTCACCATCGCCGGCAACATTCGACGCCATCCACAGCAGCAAATCACACCACACAACAAACGACGTCCACCAACTACGACATTTTCTCCCATTTCTCCTTTGGTCATTTACTTCTTCATCCTTTCTCATCTTCGAAAACCCTAACATACATGTATAAGACCAATTCTAAAACATGTGTCACAATATCTCAATATGACATAAGACCATCAAGAACACAAAAAGCACAAAACCAAAACTAATATATTGTGTTTTTGAATATATAAGACCAATATATTGAGACAAAAATTGCTGCCTTTTTTAATATAAGACCATCATTCAAAATTAATATATAAAATTCCATTATTTTAATTAAGAAATTTTAAATTTCAGGACATATACCAATACCTGAATTCTTTTTCTCCTTGCAGCAACTTTGGTTACATCAACCACCCAATTGTAATCTTCATGAAGATCACGATCTAACCAATCATCATCACCATCTGACAAATCATCATCAGTGTCGACATCAAACACAATATATTGGTCTTATATATTCAAAAACACGATATATTGGTCTTGATGGTGTTATATAATATTGTGACATGTGTTTTTGAATTGGTCTTATCCATGTATGTTGCAAAATTATCACTTTGCATTTGTCATTTCTTTGAAGTGATTACACTGTTAAAATTGCAAATGATGTTATATCCATTTCATTTTGTAGCATATGCCTGCCAACACATCAATGTTTGTCATAAAAAAAATACAGGAGTCAATTAACCTTTGCTAGGAGGACAACGACGCAATGAGGTCATAACTTCAAACATAAGTGAGTATGAAAAGTGTATTGGAGAAAAGAGGATAAACTTTGTGAGGAAAGCAGCTCAAGGTCGGGGACAAATTAGAGTTTTCTCTTGATGAGCCATTGAATCATCTGTTTGTTCAAATTGTTGGCCGCAATGCACGTAGCTGAACAATTTATGGAAGAAAAAAAATTAATGTACGTAACATTACGACTTCATATGGTGTATCGAGTTGATCTGTTGAGCTTAAATTACAGTTTGAGGTTGCATGTTCTAACCACAAATGCAATGTCTTGTGTGTATGTTGTTTGTTTTGAAACACTTGGTTGTCTATCTGTTATAGCTTAATGTTGTTTGACTATCTGTTATTTCCTTCTGAGCAATATTTATAGTTTTGTGAATTTAAAAATTAACATGTTGTGCGTGTGTTCATTGACTGTATAATGAAATCAGAATCTAATATCATACATTTTTTTGAGAGAAGAATCTAATATCATATATGTATCTGTGTTTCAAGGTATAAAAAATAATCTAAGCAATAATTTTCCCAAAAATAACTTTGTAGGATGTTATCTTCTTTGAAAAAGTGTTTGGGTAGTATCTTTTTTGCCGTTTAAAAAATAAAAGTTCTCATGAACCTTTTATTTTAAATTCCTAAAAATAAAGAATATTTTTAATTTTTTATATAATCTTCAATGCAGATGTTACAATTTATAAAATGCTATTTTTTTTTAAGGAACAAGTTATAAAATACATGTTATTAACTATTTTCACCCGGTTTCCTCAGACAAAAAAAACTTTTTTCACCCGGTCTCACATAGAATTGAGAAACATGACTGGTTTTTTTTTTTTGAAATAGAAACATGACTGATTTTTATAATCTAATAGTATATCTATTTACTATTGTACAAATAAAATATATCTATAACTATTAATATTATTGTCAAGTTGCCAATCGATTATAACAAACTTAAAAAATTAAAAATAAAAATTGATGAGGGCTTAAATAATATTTTTGTTACATACATAGATGTGAATATATTTAACTGTCATTTTGACGGGTACAATTTGTGAATAACATGCTTTATTATTTTTGGAATTTGCCATTCAAAAAAAAATATATCTGGAATTTGAAGGAACTTTTTCCATTCACACGTTGCTAAATATACTTGTCGTATCCGATTTTTTTTTTCTACCCTACTTTTTGCTAAAAAATCTAAAACTACTCTACTTTTTTAAAAAATTGCATAAATGCCTTGCTTTTTCAGATTTTCTGGTACCATTCTACTTGGTCTTGCAGGGTACCCTCAAAAGTGACAAAAACTTTGTTCTTATTATACCACTCCACTTGGTCTTGCGGGGTATTTTCCCTAATATTTTTTCGAAAATTTTAAATACCACTCTATCTTGACTTGCGTGGTATTTTTGTGTTTTTTTTAAAAAAAAATTAAATACCCCACAACTTGGGGTAAAGTGGTATAATAAGGACAAAATTTTTGCTGCATTGATTTTCGTTTTTGCATGCATAATATATATATATATATATATATATATATATATATATAATAATTAAAATAACTTATTATAATAATTTAGGCATTAATAAAAAAGTAATTATAATAATAGTCATAATATTTATAAAATAAAAAACATACCAAATACAATAAATATGAAATAAAGACTAGATTGCTAGTGATGTCTAATATTAATGCAATCTTTGCGGAAATGACCGGGCATCCTACACACGCCGCATCTTCTCTCAGTTTCCACATCGTCCATCTCGGTCCTAATGCGAGTCATTGGTGGACGACCTTTCTTTGCCCTACGCATGGACTTGTTGGGAACCACCTTTAGTCCTTCATAATCAGGCCAATATGTCTGGTGGTGAACCACGTCGAAGTGGATGTTGTATACGGCGTATACACACTCATTCGTGAACTTTTTATCGACAAAAGTCTTGTAGTCGTGACAAAAGCTAGAACATGCGGCAATGACATGTGAGCATGGCAGGTGTAACGCTCTGAACCGTCCACAGTCACACCATTTATCTTGCAGGTCCACCTTGTATTCTCACTTTGGTAATCCTTCTTTATGGTCGATGGTTTCACGGACGGAGAAGGTATGCCGATCTCGGTCAAACTGAGTGACCTGATGACTGTTGGATTTAATCAGCTCAACCCTTAGAAATTTCATGATGTTTTCTGAGAATGGCTCGCCAGAATTTACCTTTGTCGCTGCCTCATGTCCTCTTTTAGTAAACAAGGTCGCCAACCTGTAATAGGATGCTTTCACAATAGCTGTGATCGGGAGTCCTCGAATACCCTTATACACGTTGTTTTGTGACTCTACCAAGTTACTTGTCATGTGGCCCCATCGTTGACCATCATCATGTGATTGAGTCCACTTTTCTTTGGGAATGTTGTCGACCCATGCTAGAGCTTTTCGGTCTGCAACAGCGATTTCAGAGCGGTAGTATTAGAATGTTGGGATGTTCATGGCGTAACCTGCATTGTTTTGAAAAAAGTTAGATGTGTCCTTTAAACAAATAATATGTCAAATTTACAAGGAAAGAGATAATTTTTACCCATGCCTTCAACTTTCTTCTTAAGTTCTCCATCCTTGAACCATCGCATAAAGTTTTGTGCAATGTGTCGGACACAAAACACATGGCTTGTCGGAGCATCGTGCCATCCATTTTGTAGATCATCATACGTGCTCTTTATCGACACATGTCTATCAGAAATGAGGCATATGTTCACCTGTGGGGTGACATGCTGCCTTAGATTTTTCAAAAAAAAACTCCATGCCTCCTTGGTCTCGCCTTCCACGATTGCGAAAGCAATGGGAAATATCTTGTTGTTCCCATCTTGCGCAACAGCTAACAACAATGTTCCTTTGTATTTACCATACAACCAAGTTGCGTCAATCTGGACAATTGGTTCGTAGAATTCGAAACCCAAGATGCACAAACGAAAGGCCCAAAAGAGACGCTTGAAGACGGTCTCATTGACCACTTCTGTTGATGGGTCCGTTTGAAAATCAATAATTGTTCCTAGCAAATCTTTTTCCATGACCATCAACCACTGTGGTAGTTCTTTATAAGACTCCTCCTAGTTACCATAAATTGATTCAATCGCCTTATTTTTTGCTCTCCATGCCTTTCTGTATGAAATTGTGTAATTAAACTTCTCTCGGATGTGTGCAATTATAACCTTCACTGTAATTGAAGTACCCATATGTAGTAGTGATTTCAGACTTTCACATATGACACAAAATCATCACATTCAGATCCAGACGAAGAAGAACAGCCGGAGCATGAACCTGAAATTCACAACGACCAACCACCAATTCATGATGATTTTTTGGATCAAGACATTTTTTCTCAACTACAAGATCATCAATCCCAACCACAAACAACACAAAACATTCATGGTTCTGTAATGTATGAATTTCTCGACATCCCCAACAAAATATCATTCAACCACCACCGTATACCTCCCCGAGAAATACATATGAGCCTCATTATCAGTCAACTTACCAACAAAATTCAATGTCAAACTTTGGTTACAATGACCCAAACCAAGCTAGCACGTCCAACAACAACTACTTCTCCTATAATGACCCAAACCAAGCTAGACCGTCCAACACTAATTACCCCCCTACAACAACCCACAATACCCAATGTACAGCAACCAAAACTAAAACCACCCACCAACACCAAAAAACCTACTATCTCACTTCTCTCTGGCTTCATTGAACTCCAATGAACAATTTCTGGATATGGGATGGCCAACAAGGGAACGCGATGTGTCGTTGTCGTTGGGTTATGGTAGTCAGATACAATCAACTACAGATAACAATGACGAAGACCAACATGACCCTCAAGTAAATCGTGGAAGAAATCGTCGAAGACGAGGGTGTGGGACAGCAGGGCATTTATAATAATTGTAGATTTTATGGTAATTTTATTTGTTGTATAACTTTTATTAGTTTATTAAAAATAAGTTATTTTAATTATTTTTTTATATATTATGCATGCAAAAACGGAAATCAATGCAGCAAAAATTTTGTCCTTATTATACCACTCTATCCCAAGTTGTGGGGTATTTAAAATTTACAAAAAAAAAACACAAAAATACCACGCAAGTCAAGATGGAGTGGTATTTAAAATTTTCGAAAAAATATTAGGGAAAGTACCCCGCAAGACCAAATGGAGTGGTATAATAAGGACAAAATTTTTGTCAAGGATACCCCGCAAGACCAAGTAGAGTGGTATCAGAAAATCTGAAAAAGAATGGCATTTATGCAATTTTTCGAAAAAGTATAGTAGTTTTGGATTTTTTGGCAAAAGGTAGGGTAGAAAAAAAAAATCGTCGTATCCTGCTACGGGAAACTGTAGCACCCCATGCCTCAAAATAATGAAGAGGGAAACCAAGAGGCATAGTACAATGTACAATTATGAAGTCCATTCTGAGACACTCCTCCATTAACTTCCAAGGCTTTAAACTGGTGTGGTTTGGCCATTTATGTGTCAGAAACACATCAGATTTCAGCTGGCAATAATGGCAATAATGGTATTAATGAGACAGATAATGCCATTATCGTCCTTGACCTAATTATGGTTGCTATTTACACTGGCTGTCACAATGATACTAAGGTCCAAAAAACTCTAGTCAAAACTTTACAAATGGAAACTCAAATACCCCTTTGTCATCATCCAAATAAATTATGCTTTGACATGCACAATGGTTACTGAAGTTCAACACAACATAGCTGCTGTATCAGTTACTACCTAATTAGGGTGTGAGGCGTGTGAGGCATATAAGTAACACAACCAAAATATACAATTGGTTGTCCAGATTGATTGCCGCTGCCACGGCGCCATTCTGGCACAGCTGCAGCCACTGCAACAATGTGCTTCAACACTCCGTGTTCTATTGTGAAATCAACTCTAAATGTCGGTCTTCACTGAATCGATACCAGAGTCTAGTGCCTTGCCTCAAGACCGATGGCCAGAAGTGTTTTGTGACATTGCTCCGCCATGGTAGCTATGATAGCCATTTTAGTATTGGCCCTAACAATTAACATGCCCAAGTTGTGCACCGTATGAGCCACAATTTGTTGGTTGTTTTTTTTTACCACAAAATTCACAGTTCTTTAAATGCATTAATGATAAGTATAAACAATTCCATAATTTTGGTTGATCATTCATATATGAATACAATACAGAGAAGCAACCAACTGAGCAGTGTGAGGCACAGAAAAAAGTACTAATTAACTTGTTATATAATAGTTAAACATGTACAGCATTCTTAAGGTACAAAGACATGTGCTATGATAGCAAGAGCTTCTCATTATCATCGAAAAGATGATAAAAACCCAACCCATCAATGACCAATCATAGATAAAATAACTCGAATGGTCCCAACTGGATTCGATATTTTTTTAAGCTAATCAGATTCTGAGGAATCAGATGGTTGCTTACCATTAAACTCAGGGAAAATTGGTGTCGATGTAGTGACTGCAGGCATCACATATTGCCGCGACCCAACTAATGTCCTCTCGTTTGCTTTCCCAACTTGCTTACATACACCATCTAGTATCGAAAGAAAATCCCGTACCACCATAAATATCCTAAAACGATGAGCTTCTTCCTTCGCCGAATTACCATGGAAATACTCGGTTATATCCTTCACTGAAGAGAGAGCATTTTTCTCTTGTGCGATGATTTTTGAAATCTCTTCCTCTCCCCTCTCCAAGAAACCTTTCATTGCCTCAGAAAATTTTTGGTTAGCTTCTTTCAATGGTGATTCTTCATTCAATTTTACCACTTCCGCAACCTTTTCGATTCCTTTGGCAAGTTTAGAAACATCACTACTCAGTGCGTCTGAATCCATAACAGCTGCCTTTTTAACATTAGCGAGTTCCCCACTCAAACCTGATACAACTTGCAGTCCAAGCTTCATGGAGTCAACCTCCTCTTGAAGGGTATATTGAGGGTTGTTGACGGAGTGATTATTGGCACCAGATACATGAGAACACTCAGTTCTGATAATTTCTTGCACAACGAAATGTAAAAGAGTAGTCTTTCCATCGGTTCCCTTGATATCAACCAACTTCAAAAGTGTGTCCAGTTTGAATGCTTGTGCATCACCACGGTCGGTGCCAACGTTCATTCGATTTCCTGTTCTAAGAACTGCCTCAAGTATCTTCATAAACATTCTGCTATTCTTTAATTCCTCACAAGCCACCTGTGGCAAAGAATAAACTATGAGAACTGCAGGTATATTCAAACAAAATCCAATGCATAACAAGATTAGAAATTAAAAAATACAAGCTAATGTTTAGCTTGATTGACACTGAAAGGTCACTAAATTTCATACCAGTGAAATCAATAGAAAGAAATTGAAGAATATATATACCTTCAGAGCATCAAAGGATTTCTTAAGGTATTCCAATTCTGAATCAAAATTAGCAATGTATAGCATAGCATCCATTCTTTTGAATGCAAAAGGTATATCAAGCATGACTTTAAGAAATTTCTCAGCTGGGCCTAGCTTGAAAGGCGACTCATCTTTAAACTCCTTCAGCTTAGTTTTTTCCTCCTCAGTAGGAGCCATCTTTAACAAACTTTCAAGAAGTTCTGTTCCCAATGTATCACAATTGCCTATTGAAAGCAAAAATAAGCTTTAATATACCGCCAACATCAGAAAGCCACTTACAAGGATGATAACACTTCTTCCTTTACCTTAGCTTCTCATATGGGGCAGACATGGAAATAGAACCACAAGCAATAAGATGAAAAGCATCACACATGCACTTAATGATAGTGTCATTCAAATGCTTATATGACACTAAAACATATACAGGCCAATATAGAAAGCTATAAAATCATGCAGGTCATAGAAAAGAAAATGCCAAGAGATTCATGATCACCTTCCCTAAGGGCTTCACAAACTTCATCAATTGTTACATTCAGTGCTCGAAGCAAAATGGCAATGTTCTGAGACTTCTTAGGATCAAGCACCCTATCTTCAGGTGGCATTGGAGAAGCATGAATTATTTGATGCCTAGCGTTATCTTTAGGATTAGAAGCCAAAGCAGAATTTCCACTGGAATTGGAATTATTTGCCATAAATAGTGACTCAATCATATCTTCATTCAATCTGCAACTCAACCCAATTATTAATTAACAAGTATAAATAACATAACACATGGATGATAATTGATATAATAATTAAAAAACACACATAATGAGTATGAAACCAACATTTACATAAAATAGAATAAAACAAAGATACTATGATAATGACAAGTTTTTTAATTCTAAGACAAAGTCAAATGTTAATGATGTTAGTTAAGTGTGTCTTACTGAAAAGAGCTTGGTCTCAGCTGATCCCAAACCATGGCCCTATCTGAGCTAGCTTTAACTTTATCCCAATGTAAAGCCTTCAACTTTGGCTTTAAATTTTCCTCATTCTCAACACTAACATCACCATTACCATCTTGAGAAACCACCACCGGAGTCTCCCAAAACCTCGGCGGCAGCGGTGGAGGAACAGGAGGAGCCATTTTACTCACCTGAGTATCATTACCATCCCATTTCAAACCAAAATCTTCCCTTGGCATTGGAGAACATGATTCAGAAGAAAAAGATGGTGAAACAGGGTTTATAGGAGGAAAAGATTTCACACTTTCAATAGGGCTAAGATTAAGAGAAGGAGAACGTGAAAGAGAGTAAGAAAGAGGGTATGAAGCAGTTCTTGAAGTAAAGCTTTTACTGCCAAATCTATCAGCCGGAAAAACATTGAATGAACGTGAGCTTGTAGCAGCAACAGCAACAGTAACAACCGGTGAAGAAGAAGGAGAAGGACTATGCTGTTTGTTCTCAGGAGAATCTTTTGGAGAATAAAACTCTTCAACTTCTTCTTCTTTCTTCTTTGGTTCATTGTTGCATGTTCTGACATTGTGACGTGGCAGTGGTGGTAAAGGGTGTAGCTCCGGCGAGTCTGTAACATACCGGTACGGCGGAGGGAAACCGTCATTGCTGTTACCGTTACAGCTTGACTCTGCTGTTGCTTTAGTGTCATCCGAGGTTGTTACAGTTCCGAGGTTGAATAACTCCGACATAGAACTTGACTTGTCGTTAGTTGTTTGGTCGACGGAGTCTGAAGTAGCAGTGTTTGGTGGGAATAACCGAAGACTATCTGATCTTGAAGCATTGTCATCGTTAACGGTGGTGGAGGAAGTTTTGTGGCTATGACGGTGGCGGTGGAAGGCGAAGACAGTGGAAATAGAGAGTATAACAAGGGAGAGGAGAGAGAGTGAGATGACAATAGCAGCAGCATGGCGGTGGTTGTGTGTTTGAGTGTGGTGTTGTGGGAGGAGTAAGGAGGAGATGTTAGCTGGGAAAGTGGCAAGGAAAGGTGGAGAAGGAGGGAGTGGTGGTGAATAGTAAGATGGGAAGAATGGTGTTTGTGGTGGTGAAGATGATGAGATAGAAGAAAATGGAAGTTTGGGTTGTGTTTGTTGTGGTTTTGGTTGGGTTTGTGGTGAAGAAGATGGTGGTTGTGTTGGTGGAAGGGAGATAGAAGGAAACGACAGTGGTTGATGGAGGATACGGCGGTGGTGGAAGGAGGGGGAACAAGTACTTGATGAGAAGAATAGGAGGAGGAGGAGAAGAAGTAAGGTTAACATCATTGTGGTCATGGTATTGGTGATGAATGAGTAGGTCCAAGTTTGAAGTTAACTAGAAGTAGGAAAGAGTTATTACTAGTATTTGTTCATTTTGCATTTGTTGTTGGATTTTTTTGGTTTTATTAAGTTATAGTTTCTAGCTAGCATATAGGTAGCTATGTTATGATGAAATGCTACAAGCTAGGAACTTGTTATTAGTGTGAAGGTGGTAGCTGATGGTAAATGTGAAAGCACAGACACCATTCAATTTAGGCGTGTTACGGTATTGGACACCTATCATGTCTAACATTGACACGGTACTAATAAATATGATTAAATTGAATTATATGATTTTTCCAAATTAATATTAGCATTGGTGTATTAATATATGTATTGTGTCCGATGTCTAAATCCGTATTTCATAGACGTGGAAAATGTTGTTGGTGTGGTGAGGTGTGAAATGTGCGACCGAGATTTCAGAATCTAAGTATGTGTGTGACAGTGACTGTTTAGCAGAGTACTAGTGTCTAGTATTACTTATTAGAGAGAGAAAGGAGGTGAAAAAAAATGCTTGCTAGCTAGCTGTTGCTTTCTCTCCTTTGCTACAATCTAATCTCTGAAAAGTTATGATATTTTCCTTGTCTTCATGCTGCTAGTGGTCACGGTCACTTCTCAACATTATAAAATTCAAATGTTATTTTGATTACATGTCTTGTCTCGTTTTATTATTATTTTGGGAAAAGTGTCATGTATGACAGTACAGTCCCTTAATACTTGACACAGTTGATCTTATTCATTATGCATATTAATGCATAATTTTGAGTTTAAATATTTTAAATAATAGATAGGAAAAAATTACGAAAATTTGATATTTTGAAAATACTCATCGAGACAAATCAAAAAACATCTTATATGATATTAGTTATTTTGTATATTAGTAGAAAAATATGGTCAAAGTAAATCATGTCAAAATTACAATTTTTAAATGGGTACGGGACGGAGGGAGTAGTATTAGTACAAGTTTTTATTTTTATGAATGACTCATTTTGTTTGAAAAAGGACAATCCATTCAAATTTCAATATTTTCCCGGATGTTTTTCGGAGCAGTGTCTAGACAATTAAAATGGATAATTTTTATTAAAGATACCAATAGCATTTCGTTAATACAATAAAGAATATCAAAATAAATGATATGACTAAATGATAATGTGTCTTCTACTCTTATAGTATGAATTATTTCATTTATTTGTCGTTTATTAAACTCCACTAAGAGTTTGTAAACTCAAAATAAAAAAGTCTTTAGCACTTTAGAATAGTCTGGTCGATCTTTGAAACATCAGACCTGTTAGAGTGAAAAACATCATTGTTTATTTTAAAATGAGCAATGATCTTTGAACAACTATTTGGTACAATTTATTTGACAACCTTCATTTTCTCTTTTTACATTGGTCAAAAACAATGGAGAGAGAAAAAGGAAGAGAGATAATAAGAATATAATGTGAGTATGAGAGAGAAAGTTGTCTAAAAATTGTTACAAAGTGGTTGTACAAATATCATTTCTCTTTTAGAATCCACCATAAAATTGACATTATTGATTATTCATTTGCATGTCGTTTAACCATTCTAAAGCATAAAACAAACCCAACGATCTACAAAGACGAGATATAAAGGTGAAAAACTAGCAGTTTTAGCTGAACAAAAGCTTCATCACCATCACACACGTGCATACCAATTTTTGTACGGTTACAAACCTACAAGAAAGAAACATTTATATTGTATTTAATTCTACCTTGTCGTGGTCGCTCCCAATGCACATCAGTTGCTACCCCCGAAGAGGAGCTCAACGACAAAGTACTCCTTTTGTGCGAAGTCGGAGAAACTTGTTGATGGGTGTTCACACTTAGAGGAGTGTTGGCGCAATGTCAATCTTCTATAAGTTGGTGTACTTTTACAACAACATTTGCACACAACTCATTTACTTTTCCTCGGATTCTTGCATTTGCAATATCATTTATGGTGAGTTTGATACGTTAAGCAGTAAGTATTAGAAATAACAACATAAGACAAAACAGCACAACACGAGGCAGAACAAAACAAGACAAACTTTTATGGTATTGAATAATTTTTGTCATATGCGATTTTTCGTGGACAAAATGTTGTTTTGGTATTTTGGACAACTTGTATATGGGACAAAAAGTTGTATTTTGGTTTAGTGATGGACAAAAAATTCACTTTTTGACATATCATTTGCATCCAAATTGTCCTGTTTCTAAAGTAGTTTTACAAGTCAAGCATTGTACAACTAAAGTTGTCATGTCCTTCATTTTTTTAGTGAATAAAACACATCTTTTACGTGTTTTTATCTTTTTCTAATCTAACGATTTTGTCTTTTACTAAAATTTATACTAAATGTAGGACTCTGCAAGGAATCGCAATCCCTTGTTAACACGACTCTATTATTATTTAACTATATCTTCTATTAATATAAATTGTATCACTCTCGAGATAATATATGTCATACCCCAATTTTTGACCTAAGACCCTACATTCATACACCCTCTGATCCAGAATATTATCTGACTTTTCAGAGAAGAATTCGGCAGAGTGGTACTTTAAAATACCTCATTTTCGGTTAATTTTGGGGCCCGTATTTTTATTTTATTGTTAGTCTTTTTTATTTATTTTATTTTATTAATTTTTATTTTATTTTGTTTTGTTTTTTAGGTTATTTTCTTTTTTATTACTTAGAATATGTCCAAAAATAAAATGTCCAAGGTCCAAAAAAATTCAAGTCAAGTGTCAACTTTAACATTCCTTTTTCAAAATTCATCATAATTGTCCATCAAAAATCATTAAACCACTTTTCCATTTTCATCAACTTCCTCATCTATAAATAGAGCCCTCATTCCACGCTTCAAAACACACTAAAAGTTCTCTTGAGTTGTCAAAGAATTTTTCTCTCTTCTCCCTCATTCAGCATGTGTTGACGAACTATTATTTTCTTCTCTCTCTTTTTCTGTCCCTTCGGAATTTTGTCCCTTCGAAATTTTCTCTCTTCGGTACTTTTGTCCCTTTGATTGTCTTTCTCTCTTAGTTTCTTTTATTTTCTTACTTTTTAGCATTTTTTGCGTTTCATTTTATTTCTATTTATTATTATCATTTAGCATTTTAATTATCGTCATTTATTTTTAGAATGTATCTAGATTCAATGTAAACAATATAAATAAGAAAATTGTGTGCGCGTGTCCTTTTATTTCTTTATCGCTTTATTTATATCCAAAAATGCAAAAAAGAAAAAAAAATAGATTAGGGATTTTGTGGTGATCCAACGTCACTACAAAAATTCACGCGCTTTTATTTTTATTGCTCCGTTAGTTTAGTTTTCATTTATTATTCCAAAACAGCAAAAACATTCAAATAACAAAAATCACAAAAAAAATATTTTCATAATAAACCTTGATTTTCAATCAAGTGATCCCATTTTTATTTTATTTTCTAAATCAAATGTTAATCAATTTAATTATATCTTGAGTCTATTTTCTTTTAATATTATAAAACACAAACCAATTCTTATTTGCCACTTTGGCTTTTCCTTCTTTAAAACTTTTTTTGAAAAACTAATAAAAAATACAAAACAGATCAAACGTCAATTTCTACCTCGAACTACGAGGTTTTGATCTCTCACGAGTATGTAGGCAAAGGACCTTGTCCTTCAAAATCCATAAAAAATGTAAATAAAAACCATTTCTCTTTCTTTTAATCACTTTAATTCCGTCTCCTTAAGCAGGCAAGTTATAGCACGAAAAATAAATAAAATCAAAAGGTTCTCGTAGAGTGCTACAAATATTTAGGGTGCTAACACCTTTCCTAAATATAATTAACCCCCGAACCCTAAATCTTTCAAATTGTAGTAATTTAGAACTTTTTTCCCTTTCTTTTGAAATATTAAAAGTTCAATCGTGAAATTAAAATAGTGAGTTTATGCTAACCAAATAGCTATGATCTCTGAAAAATGACGCGACAATATATATTATGAGTTTTTATTTATGATAGTGATAGATACACTAATATTTTTCAATAAAGTTAATTTAGTAAAAATATTATGCTCGCTTTTATTTATACTACAACTACAATTTTCTTAATTTGTTTGTGGTGTGTTGGAACAAAATTGGTTTTGTACAATTCCTTTAGAGTTCTGATGATAACAAAAGTAATAAAGAACAATTGGATATGTTAATACATGTTCAAGTGTGCATGACCATAGAATAAATTTACCAAAGTCTGAACATGTATAAGCGCATCAGAAGCACAGGAGAGGTTGAAAGACTAATTGAAATTCTAAGTTTTAGAGTTTATGTTGTACTATATTGTTTACACCTTTGATTGTATATCAAGTGTAAGAACATGTATTTTATTTGTAAACTTTTAAAAGTTTCTTTCAATTGTGATTGAGCATTGAAAGTCTTTTGCTTGTGTGTGTTGAGCATTTGGAATCTCTTGGTTGTATCTCTGAGCATTATGTAATCAGTTGTGATTATGGTAAAAAAACCCTTGGAAGTGTAAGGGGATTGGACTACTTCTGGATTATAGGAGGAACCAATATAATTGATGTGTGTATGCTCTCTCTACCTTTGTGTTTGATTTTATCCTCTGCTATCAGACTCTGAACTCATCAGACTCTAACCAGTGCAAAACACTTAGAAAAGGTTGAAAAAGTCAACACAATCCAACCTCCTATTCTTGCATTTGTTTCACTTTCATAGTGTTCAAATTGAACTATCATTGTTGAACCCAAGAGAATATATACTGATGTGATATACATTGTGGAACTAGGAAAACCTCTCTTAAACGACAAATAACTTTTTATTTCATAAAATAATCATTAATTTATCTATACTATATATAAAGAGGTTTAAAATACATGAGTTTGAGCTGATGTTTTCATTACCTATTTTACCCTTCATCTAATCTAGTTTATCCTTTAATATTATTATTATTTTAAATTTTAATTGAAAAAATTAAATTCATTGAAATAGAAATATCTCGCTACAATAGGAACAGTATTATAAATATTATAAAGAAATGATATATATTTTGGGCTAAATTTTTTATGATTTCAATTATACCCTCAAACAAAATTTCCTATATTAATGTTATATTGTTGGTGGTATTAAAAACGATGAGAATTTGTATTATATTTGTTAAATTACTGTTTTTTAAGGCCATATATATATATATATATATATATATTAAAAATCAGATCAAGCCTCCACAACTCAAGGTGTACTAATAGAAGTCTGACAAAGTAGCAGAGAACAACATAAAAAGGAAGGAAAAAATCAAACTAAACTAGCTAGGTAACTGCGGTTAAATAGTAAATAGGATTCAACCTCTATAATTGATGAGTCATTAATTAGTGTTTTTAATAGATTATTTGAGTCTGTTTTATTTAGATTTTATGTATTTTTATTTTCTTTTTAGAACTATTTTACTTCAATTGCAAGTTATTTAATTTAATGAACAAATATCTTAAAGATTGAGTCTTGGAGCAAAAGAGATGAGATTTAGAGCTAATTCGGGCCAAAAATATGAAGATTTTGTGCAAAAATATCAGGTATGGCCACGCAAGACAGCGGCGTGGCCACACCATCAAAGTTTGAAGCATTTGGCCAAAGTCAGAGAGTTGGCATGGGCCGTGCCACCACCACAACATCCCTTTTGCTGCTTCGGCAAGTTGCCTGTTTAGTTTATTTTTGATCCAAAGCCCATGGTTTCTTGTGGAACATTCTATTGATGTATTTCTTGGGGCTTAAGTAGTTGTAAGCTATAAATATAGCAGCTAGCAAACATATTGAATTATCTTTTGTTCTTTGAAATAATAAGTGACAATTGTTTCTTTGAATAAAAGTTCATCTTTATTTTCTTGTTATTTACTTTTGTGTTCTTCTTCTTCTTTTTCTCCATGTCTACGATGAACACGAGTGAGTAAACTTCTTTGTCTTGGGATTGTTGGATGAGTCTAATGACCTAATCCCTATTAAACAAAGCCTCGAACCCTAATTTAATGTAAATCTATTTTCTAATCTATTTCACTGTTTTATAATGAATTAACAGGTATTAATCGATGGACCGAAAGGCGAAGTTTAATAGTTGTTAATTCATAATCACAAATATCAAGCGGAGGATCGAAAGATGAAATTTTGATATTGAAACAAGTGCAATTAGACAAGGATTGTGAAACGTGAAAATAGTCTAGCAAACGTTGAGACAATAAAGTTTCGAGCTTCAAGGATTTCAATAGCAATCAACCATGAAAATAGGCGTGGTTGCTAACGAAACACACTCACTGAGACCGAAAGGAGATGTGATAGGCTAAAGATAAACTTGTCTTTAGAAAATAAGTCCAACATAAGGTTATAGGTCTAGGGTTTGGTTTGTAAAGGATTTGTCACCAAGATGAACCAATAATCTCAAAGCGTTTTTATTATAGTTATTTTCTTTCAAAACAAAAATACAACTTTTAAACTTTCAATCTAATCATTGTTTAAGAGTGAATCAAATTCATAACTCCCAGTCCGAACAATACTCTTTATTACTACATCGGTAAACCGTGCACTTGCGGATTTACCCCATCAATAATTTGTACTCAAAATCAAATAAAATATATTTTGACTTAAACCACCAATATGACTAAAGCTTCACCCTTTCACAAAGAGCCAACAAATTCTCCTCCTTCCTCTGGAAAATAATATTTAGGGAGCTTTGAACTTTATGCGAAAAACTCCTTAAACTACCAAACTGATATGCATGATCCAACACCATACATTGAGAGCAATAAAGAGACCAGTCAGACTGGAAATACAATACCAAATTTTGCAAAAAAATAATAATCATATTTAACAAAAAGATGATTAACATTCTCATGCACACCGCAATTCGCCGTGCAATATATTTTTCTAAAATCCTCAACCCCCCTCAAAAAATAATGCATTAAAAATAGATTCAGGGGAAGAAATGATACATGGAGAGCTTTGAAGAAGGAAAAAAAGTAGACCGGAATAGAGGACAACATAGACTTAAGAAGAATTAAACGACCTCCCATAAATAAATGTATGCTCTTCCATCTTGACAACCTTTTTCTAATCTGATCAAACAATGAATTCCAAAACCTCAATTTCCTAGAGTCTCCTTTAATAGGCAATCCCAAATACAAAAATGAGGCACAAATATGCTTACAATTTAAAACTAAAGTCGCCGCATGCAACCAAGAATCAAATATATTCATTCCTACTGACACGCTTTTATGAAAATTAAACTTTAGCCCATAAACTGCCTCAAAAAGAATCAAATCCGCTTTGTTATTGAAAAAGATAAACATGATTTTTGGGTTTGTTACAATTTGAAAGCCACCATACTTGTAATTTAATCAAAATCAAAATTTCATATAAAATACCATTCATAATTTACACGCGTTAGCGCAACAAAAAGAGCACAATAATTTACACGTGTCCGTCTTTTCGTTAGTAGATTTATAACGTAAATGTATCAAATCTTTTTTATTTATTAATGTATCGTAGAAGCTCTTTTTTTTTAATTAAGGGTTATGCTAACAAGGGCATTGATGACATTGTTTAAAGAATCCATTCTATTCTAAGAAATTTATCTTGTAAAAGGTCAAGTGTGGCTGAAGAAAAATGTTGTAAATGTTTCTATTGGGCTATTTTGGAGGTGGCTGCGTCCTTTAGATTGCTTGGATGTTGGTTAGATGTTTTTACTTTGTTTCTTCTTTTTGGTCTATTGTAATTGAATACTATTGCTCTTTCTTGACACATCCTGTGATGAGATAAACATCATTTATCGTTTAATCTAAGTTTTATTTTGACTTGTTAAAAAAAACTATCCTAAAAGCATAAGTCAAACAAATATAAAAGTAATAATTACATAGTTTTTTATGCAAAAATTACCACTTTTAATGATTTAAACAATGCCCAAAATAACAATATTTTCCTTTAATTAAACTTGAGGCTATTTTGTGTGCAATGTGATCTTCATGCGGCTATTTTTGGTCTTCAATGATTTTTGAATTATTATTTTTGGTCTTCAATGATTTCTGAATTATAATGACAAGGTTTGTACGTGTTTGCACGTGACCACCTCAAATTTTGTGTCTCCAAATACTATCTCTAAACCCAATTTACCATCGAAATACGTGAGCAAATTTTAATCAAAACCTCAAATAAAAAATATTTGAACATATATCCATAAATATATGAATAAAAATTTTAAAAAATAGTTACGTCATATTTTATGACTTAATTCGTTTTTTTTCAAGAATTTTTTAATTCGTTTATCTGTTCATTTGCAAAATTACTTTTAATTTAAAGTTGTAATCAAGTTTTTTTTTGTTGAGGGAAGTTGTAATCAAGAATATATACTCGCCCTTCAAAAAAGAAAAAGAATGATATACTCGTACACCATTTGAATTATTTTGTACTTTGAAATGACCCCACTTCAAGTAGCAAGGTGTAACGTGTTACAGCTTCTTGGTTTTAATTAACCAATAAAAATAAAATTAGAGAAAAACAAAGTTCTCATCAAAGTTATCATTAAATAGATAGGAAAAAAATAGATGAACAAATATTATTGCTTATTTTTGTAAGTGACTGCTTTTTTATTACTCCTTTTATTTTATTTTTTCAGAAATACTAAAGAGTGTCTTTAAGACATTAGTTAAAAGGATAAAAATATAAATATTATATTATAAAACGATGAAAAGTGATGAATTTAACTTCTTAAAAATTAAAATATTGTTGAATCTAATACAAACCTACTGATTTCGATTTTTTTAACAAGTGCCCTAAAGATTAGGACCCCTGTTAGCCAACACTTTTTCTTTTAGAGAAATGATAACTAAACACAAATTAGTATACACAAATACAACACCATGGATAGTTTTGACATTTCAACAATAAAACATGGGCAATTTTGTCAAAACACAACCTATCCTCTTCTTTCACTTCTCTGCGTGTTCTCTCTCTCTCTCTCTCGCGCACCAACCACCTCTTCTATCTTCCCTCTCACTGTCGTTTTCATTCCTCATCCTGCTCCTCCTTCAATTGCAAATTCGATTCTTTGTCCGTTCCAGATCCTCCTCATCCTTCCGTTTCTCTGTCGCCTCCGACCACCTATTATCTCTTCCCTCACCGTCTCTGTTCTCTCCCCTCACCGTCCCCCACCCCCAATCCTTCCTTCGCCGCCCCATTATTCAGCGGTACTTCCTCCTTTCCTCGTCGGCGTCTGTCATCTCGTCCCCATCATCCATCACCAACGCCGTCAACAGAATCTTCGTCGTCGGTATCACTTCGACGGAGACGACGACAATGGTGATCAGAATGAGTGAATTTATTCCGATCTGCCATCATTGAACAGTTCATAGGGAAGGGAAGTTGAAGACTATACTACAGAGAAGGGAAGGGAAAGAAATAAAGATTGTGGCAACCATGTGCAGGGAAGGAAAAGAGAAAGGGAAAAAAAATGTATTCTTAAACAGTGTATATGATGTATGTATTGTGTCAAAATATTTGTGTTCATTTATCATTTCTCTTTCTTTTATTTGTTGGAAGGGAATGTTTCCATGAATGAATGTCTTTTTCTACGCACGGTGTGTATATATGGGCCATCTTCATCCTTTCGGTTTTTAAAAGAAATGAAATATTCAAAAGAGTAATATAATACCAATGAGATATTGGTCTGATCCTTAAAAAAAATATTGGCTTGATGGTGAGTTCTAGTGTAGATCAAATATAAAACTATCAGAAATTCTAACAATGATCGATATTACTATTTAAAAATCACGACCCTTCTCGTATTTACAATTAAGATAATGATTGATTGATGTCGATTCCATACGAATTACATATTGTTATTTTTTTATGAAATTGGTATCAATTAAGTCATTGTTTTAATAAAAAAAGAAAAAAAATGACAATTGACATTCACTACGAAGAAACGACATTGTCGTTGTTGGAATTTTAAACATTTTTTTGAAGTCTTGGTTCACGACAGACCATTTATAAAGGTAGTGCATAGTATCATTTCTCTTGGTTTGATTATTTTTTAAATAGTTTAAATTAAGTATCATCCATCTTTTATTTGTGTATCTCTCAAACAAACCTTTTATTGATAAGGAGGAAAAAGAAGAAGCAATATGCTGCTGGAGATATATGATAAAATCTAATAGAAGTATGAAATCTAATTGATGTTCTAAAGTGGTCTATCATGGACAAAGTTAATACTAGTCGTACCAGGGGTGACCTTGAGGGTGGGCGGGAGAGACGATAATCCATGACATCATTTTTACAGGGGCACCAAAATTATTATTTTACAATAAAAAATCTTTAAAAAAAGACATTTAAATAATTAAAAGTTCGCAATTTTATGACTCACAGATATTATTATAAGCCATACACAGATGATCATATTACGACTCTTTAGTTCTAAACAACTTGATCATCACATACCACTTTTTAGTAAGACTCTAAGCTTCATCAATTCAATAGTATTTGTAAGACTCTGCTTCACCAATTCAATAGTTCTAAACAACTTGATCATCACATACCACTTTTTAGTTCTAAACATTTTGACCATCATAGACCACTTTGATAGTGACTATATGCTAAATGCCACCATAGCATTTACACGAGGCACAGATACATTCATTAAAGTAACCTATATAAACAAAAAACACAATCTATGTTTTAAGTTCACAAGTGATATATAGACACAATATTTAAAAATGAACACAATGGTATTTATGTAGTTTTGTTGGATCCTTAAAAAAAAATGTAGTTTTGTTGGATATGTGTACCCTCATCCAATCAACCAATGCAATGTCATATTTTCATATTAATTTATTTTAAAATAAATTTAAATGTTAAACAAATTTTGTCTAGAGGGTATTTTTTGTCTAGAGGGTATTGGTACCCAACCAAACTCAAATGTACTTAAGAATTTACCATATTTATAATGATGATTATATATGAAATATAAAATTGAAACATAGATATGTATAATTCTATAGACAGCCAAAATCTACTAAAAACTAAATTGTTATACTATTTTATTTATTTATTTTGAAAATATATACAATGAATTTTTAAAATAAATATATTTTTAAACGGAATGTCATTAATTTGAAGATGATATTAATTTTTTTATAGCAATATAATTTGAAATATCAAAGTGCTTATATATCATATTGCAAAAAAAATTAAATTGTGATACTATTTAAAAAAAAATCTATACAATAATTTTAAAAATACTTTTTTAAAAGATACAATAAATATTTTTAAAATCTATACAATAATTTTAATTTTTTTTAAGGATACAATAAATATTTTTAAATTGAATGTCATTAATTTTGAGATGATATTAGTTTTTTATAGCAATATAATATGAAATATCAGAGTGCCTATATATCATATTGTAAATATGAACCAAAGATAAAACCAGAGGAAAAAAAAAACACAGAGACGAAGTGTTGGATTAAAAAATTGCATTTTCAAGTTATTCAAAATAAAGAAGCATAAAAATATTATGTCCATGGAATTGAAGCAAAACTTATGAATAATTTATCTGACTGGTTTCCTCTAAAAAAAAATTGACGTTTTCATACATACATCAACATCATTAATCCATATTGTATATAAAAAGAATTAGAAAATTTGAGTTGTCTTTTTTATTATTTCAATTATACTTTTAAACAAATAGATAACATGGTTTGTTGGGTTTATTATAATTTAAAAGTCACAGAGATATTATACTTTTAATTTCATAATTTACAAATGTTAGCGCAGTAAAAGAGTGAAAAGACGCACACATGCATTCCACTTTTCCTGCTAGTAATAACAATAATAATTCATAAATAAAATAAAATAAAAATAATATAAAACTCCTAGAATCGAAAAAATAGTATTGAAACCTAAGAACCTAAAGTCGAGAAAATAATCACATAAATAATATAAAACTCATAGAAGTTAAAATCCCAAACTATGATGGCTAAAAATTATCAAAAAAACGCAACTAATTATTCAAAATTATAAACTATGCATGCATGTACCATTCTCTTATATGTTTTCGCGGAGAATTATCTGGTGACAATCAGCCATGTGGTTGAAACGTTCGTCAGAAGTAGAAAATTCACACGAACATTCACTACAAATAAAACGCCGTTGTGGTATTGACAGTGGCATTGGTGGATAATATGATACATGTAGATGAACCTTCATATGACTAGCACAAGCTTGAGCAGACGGAAATGTTTCACCACAAATACTACACCGTGTTATAACTTTTTTGTGAACCCTTTGATGACTTCCCAAAGCCCCACATTTCCAAAGTGCATGTTACATTCAGAGCAACGATGGAACATTGTTGACGATTCTTGAGCAAGAAAAACCCTAAAAAGAAAAGAAGATTTTTGTTGTTGTTTATGAAGTTATGGTATAGAGTGCGGATTCAGGTCACAAATTTATAAAGTCTAGGGTTTGGTAATAATTTAGAACAACATATTTACCAAAATTTATTTTAAAAATATCTCAATAAGAATATATTTTTAAAATTTATATCGGTCTGTGCAGTTGTACGAAGAGATATCCGTTCGGGGAGTAAAAAGGCTTGGAGGATTGCTTTTCTGACATTAGATATGTCTTAGCAACACAAGTAAAAGATCAAAAAACTCAGCGACAGTTAACTGTCGCTGATTTTGTAGTTATAACTAGTAATTTACTTGTGCTATTAGGAACTTCTGAGTGTCAAAAAAAAAACAATTCTCAAAGGCTTGTAAGAAAGCAGGTGAGGCCCAAATAGGAAGAGATGAAGCAGGCCCAAAGATAGATAGATCATTTTTCGCTGTGAACGAAACTGATAACGAGAGAGAGAGAAGAAACAAGAGCGAGCCAGCTACGTCGCACATTGCAATGCGATTCAGAAAATCAAATCCCTAAAAATCACAAGTTTCAATTGAATCAGGGTCTAACTGTGGCGAAACATAGTGCATGATCATAATCCATAGAACAATCGATCTTTCAATTCAGAGAAATGGGGAAAAATCAAGCATACAAAGCTATGCAGAGAGCAAGGCTCGGTGGTGCTTCCGGTGGTCCCGATGAGGTTGAAGATGGCATGGTTTGTACCCTTCCATATTATCCTCTTTCAATTTTGTTCAGTTGTTCGCGAATCGATCTATTTTCATTTCCTAATAGCTGATACATGAGTTTGTGTTTGGTTTTATGCTCTTAATTTTTGGGATTTTGGCTAAAGTTATTTGTATTAAGGCCTTGTTTGGATAAAGAGCTTATTTTCAGCTTCTATCATGATTAGCGCTCGTGTATAAGCTATTTCTATAGCAAAATATAAAATAAAGTTAAATTGTTTTTGTATAAGCTGTTTTAAAAGCTATTTTGGAGAATCTATGAACATAAGCTGAAAACAGCACATGGAAAATGTCATAAGATGTTTTCATAAATTCTTCCAAACAGTCTCACAGAACTTACGCAAGTGAATGAGCTCAAATAAGCCAATCCAAATAGCCCCTAAGTATCCTTGATAACTTGGAAAAGCCGTAAAGCTAGAATCATCAAGTGAAAAAAATAACTTGTATAGAGATATTTCATAAGCCCTGTGCTTGAATTTCAATTTTCTGCTTTTTGACATTTGTTTTTGGGTATCAATATTTCAATGGAAGTGAACCTTCACATCTGCTTGAATAATGATGAATTGAAACTTACTACGCATGGACATTCTTTTATACAAGAATGTTAAATGTAATTTTTATGAATTTCTTTTGGCGTTTGGGTTGATATGGTCTTGTGGAGAATTTCATAAATGAGGTATATGTATTTGTTTTGGAGGAAATGCTTCTCACCATGGTATTTGTTATTCTTGTCTTATTGCATGTGTGTATATATTGTATTATAGGATTGTTTTGCTTTGTGATGCTCGTATGTTGGATCTTGCTTTCTTTTCCTGTACCGTTATTGATGAGGACTGTCGCAGGTGGATGGTTCATTTCATTCACCAGAGTGGCATGCTGCCCGTTTGGCTAGCCTTAAAACATCTCACACAATTACCTGGGAAGAGTACAAAAAGAAACAAAAGGTAATCTCTTTACAAACCTTACATATTTACTCTTAGAAGTATATTGGATTTTTTGTTGTTGTGTATATATGAGAGGCAGAGGGGAGATATGGTTTTAGTTGAAAACCCATCCGTTGATTCTGTGTTTTACTCACTCTTACTGAGCTACTTACCTTACATCTTTTTTATAATTTCAATCCAGATCATTGTTGGGTTTGTACATGAGTTATCTCATTGATTTAACATCCATGTATTACTATCCGTGTTTATATAATATACAACATACATCCTTGTGCACCTCGTTGTAATAAGTTTGAGGAGGGTTGTCTGCTATCTCATTATTCCATTTGCCCTCTGCTCCATATGTCTGATCAGTCCTGAATTGTGTCTGAAGTTTGGCTTTATTTCTGTAAGGGTTTGTTTGGTTCAAACAAGGGTAGGGGAGATATTTTAATGCAGGGAAGTGCTAATTTACATTTTAAACCCTTATAACATTTCATAGTTACGGGTACCGGTCCGTAATACGGCAAATTTTAAAAAATGA
>Ga0228710_1001223_pt1 | contig 37758 bp, 21 predicted proteins | sample MedpolnodulmetaG_FD_177995 | JGI IMG/M metagenome (GOLD analysis project Ga0228710, IMG submission 177995) | Root nodule microbial communities from Medicago polymorpha collected in Santa Monica, California, United States - pink nodules | ecosystem: Host-associated > Plants > Roots > Nodule...
TATTATTAGTTGAAATGAAAAAAAAAAAAACAAAAAAAAATTCATAGGAAGTAAATGGGACTTTTAACTTTTGTCCATAACATAACAAAATTTCATGGATTAGCTACATAAAAAATCTGGAAGTAACATTTTTTTTTACAGCTGTGGCACATCCATTTGCTGAGCACTTGGCATATTTTGCACTTTTTGCTATACCAATGTTGACAACATTGTTCATCAAAAAATCATCTGTGGCTGCACTATATGGCTATGTCTTTTTCATTGATTTCATGAACAATATGGGTCATTGCAACTTTGAGTTCTTTCCTAAGAAGCTCTTCTCATATTTTCCCCAATTGAAGTATCTATCTTATACACCATCGTAAGTTTACAATGTTAATATTGTAATGAAATTCATAATTCCTACAATCAAAGTCCATATGCTAATTTATTTTCTCCTTGGTTTCCATAGGTTTCACTCATTGCATCACACCAAATTTAGGTCTAATTACTCGCTCTTCATGCCTATTTATGACTACATTTACAGTACCGTAGATAAATCCACAGATGCTACATATGAAACCTCATTGATGAGACCAAAGGAGTCACCAGATGTGGTCCACCTAACACATTTAACAACACTTGATTCCATTTATCAAATGCGTTTAGGCTTTGCTTCATTAGCCTCCAATCCTCAAACATCTACATGGTATCTACATTTAATGTGGCCCTTTACAATGTTCTCTATCCTTATGACTTGGATTTGTGGGCGTGCCTTTGTATTAGAAAGCAACTCCTTCAAGAATCTCAAGTTGCAATGTTGGCTTATACCAAGATTTAAAACACAAGTATGGTTTTTTTTTTTTTCTTCTTTCTATTTGTGACTTTAGATTTGCAATGTAATTTAAAAGGAAAAATTATTTAGTTGAATTTAATTTTTTGTTCTGATTTCATTTGTACGTAGTATTTCTCCAAAAGGCAAAGCAAAACATTTAACAACTTGATTGAAGAGGCAATTGTGGAGGCTGAGTTAAATGGAGCAAAGGTGATAAGTCTAGGACTTTTTAATCAGGTAATTACTCACACCCCTACTATTAATATATTAGTATTACTTATTTTTCTAAGAGAAAATGGAAAGTAAAAAAATCTAAGAAAAATGGAAAGTAAAAAAATTATTATTTGTGATACTAAAAACTATTTTATGTTAAGATTTTAAATTCTTCTTTGAGACCACAAAGTCTTGGTCTTACCACACTCAACATGGACGGTATTAATGAATTTCTTCTATTGGCTTGTTTGGATATGCCGTGGGACAAGTATTCTCCTGTCCCAAGACCAAAATTGATGTGGTATTGTAACACTACTAGTTGTAGAGTCTAGTAAATGTGCGACATTGACGTGATTTCGTTAATAACCAAATACAACCTATATAAATGTTTCTTCATAACTCCACCATCTCACGAACTATTGATTGATTCAAGTGGTAAAGAATTGTGTCGCTTAAGCAACTCAAATAAGAAGGTTTAATACCTAACTCTTGGTATGAAAAAAAATTGGGTTAAAGGAAAAAATTCACTTGTTTGTCACACATGTACGCCAAGACCACCGAAAATCTATAGCAAAAATGTTAGACTTGTAGCTCTATTGGAATATAAAATTTCATGAGTAGCATTAAGGGCTCTCAAACTAGCTATTTCAATATTAAATATAAAAGTTCATTTATAAAGTTTTCAAAAGGTGAGTGTATATTAATGTTTGCTAAAAATAAAAAATAACTTTTATATAGCTCTAGCAAATTCGAAGTAGAATAATGAATGATTTTTTGTTTTGAATAACCTTTGATGGGTGCAGAAACATCAGCTTAATGAACACCATGAACATTATATTCGAAGGTTCCAACAATTGAAGATAAAAGTTGTAGATGGAAGTAGCCTAGCTGCTGCAATTGTGTTGAACAAAATTCCTAAAGGGACAAATCAAGTGCTTCTTCGAGGCAAGTTCAATAAGGTTGCTTTTGCCATTGCTAATGCTTTATGCAGAAAAAATGTACAGGTATGTGCAAGTGCTATATGTGTGTAATATTGTTTATATCTGCATTTTAAAATTATCTTTGAAAATAAGCTTAAGTTAAATATGCAACCCGGATTTTTTTATGATTATAACATCCCTTTAAAATTAGTGTTATGTTTCAATTTCATTATATTATCTTCAAAATTGAAATGTAGACTCAAAAATATTACTACTAGCAAGTAGTATTACTTATTAAAGTTTAAGTTATTCTAATGATTTATGGATAAATTGCAAGCAGGTAGTTGTGTTATATAAGGATGAGCTTAAAGAGCTTGAACAAAGGATCAACATGTCAAAAGGAAACTTGGCTCTTTCACCATTCAATACACCAAAGGTTGATCCAACATTTTTTTTATTTTAAAAATCGCCACAATCTTAACTAGTAATTATACACCACATAATTCAAAATTTATTTAATTACTAATTAATGATAAAACAAGGAGTACTTCATTTGTAATACTAATTATGAGTCTAACAGATATGGTTAGTTGGAGATGAATGGGATGAAGATGAGCAAATAAAAGCACCAAAAGGATCATTATTCATACCATTTTCTCATTTCCCTCCAAAGAAAATGCGAAAAGAATGCTTCTACCACTATACACCAGCAATGATTACTCCTACTACATTCATGAATTCACACTCTTGTGAGGTGTGTAAATAGCATATTTTTATATCCTTCAGTATGCTATATTTTATAACATAAATTAAAATATGAAAATGTTACTACACTAATTAATGTATTTATGCAACAGAATTGGCTTCCAAGAAGAGTTATGAGTGCATGGCGTATAGCTGGAATAATTCATGCCTTAGAAGGATGGAATGTGCATGAATGTGGTGACACTATACTTAGCATTGATAAAGTATGGGAAGCAAGTATTCGTCATGGTTTCCAACCTCTGAAGATTCTCACTAACCAAGTGTGACAAATGGGTTCACATTATCGATATACATTCTTCTTGTTTGAGTTATCAAAGTTTGTTTGACTATGGTTTCCATGTATGTTCTAAAAAAATATTTCCATGTATGCTATCTAAATTTAAAATGTTTCGAAATTACTTCTAAAAGTGAATGGTTACTTTCATTTTATATATGAAGGCCTCGATTTATCGATATTACTTGATCTATTATGTTTTGTCAATAAAATTTCGACATTTTTATATAAGGCAACTAGCATTTTTAGTTTGTGTTCAAAATAAAAAATGTCCCTGAAATTTTATATTCTTTCATTTTTAGTCTCTTTGAAATTTTGTAGTGTCAATTTGTTGTTTGTGAATTTTGTTGTGTGTATGTTCGTCGAGCGGAGATTCTTGATTGCCATGAGAGTTAGCTTAGTGATTCCAATAATTTCATTTTGTTTCATGTCTTCATGAGATGGAATAGACTGGCCATGCGAGCCAAAGGAATTTTTGAACCAAAACCATAGATTTCACCTTGACATACGACACGTGTAGGTCGCCAAACAAGGAGCGATGTGGAGAAAATACATTGTGGAAGTAGGTCACATCATCGTGTGAGCGTTTAGTTTGCCCAGGTATTTAAGTGTTTTTAACATATTTTAACCTATTCTGAAACTTCTTCACTCGAACTTCGAAGAGAAACCCTCTCCCTCAAACTTCCAAATTCCTCACAATTCTTTCAAACTTTGATCAACATTATTGCTCCTAAATAGAAGGGAGCAATTCTAACAGGTGTGAATAAAATAACTTCCCATTTTCCATGATTTTATTTTCAACAAAATGGGTGGGAATAAAATATTCCCATGAAGGTGGAGATAAAACTTAAGTAACCACACATTGTAACTACTCATATTCCCCATGTTTACAAATAATCTTAAGAATGTAGTAAATATTAACCAAAGATTTGTTTTTAAAAGTAATGGGAATTAAGATTCTACTTCTTAATTCCTAGGAACATTATTCCTAGGTATAAATTTTTCATCCAAGAAGCAAACTCGATGAACTAAATTGAGCATACCTTAACTCAAATGAATGTGTGCTCTTCTTTTGTAGGTATGGAGCAAGATTTGGGTGACGAACGTTGTTTATGTCAATGGTTGAGACATCATTGTTGAAATAATTAGACATCAAATTGCTAGCATATATGTGCTCTCTTTTTTTATTTTGCGGAAGGATGGACCATAGTCTATATGTGAGTAAAAAATAAAAAAGACTTTTGATAAAAATAAAATGAGTTAAATATGTTTTTGGTCCCTATAAATATATTCAATTAGTATGAACATCGTATATAATATGCAAGGGTCGGAGTTCTAGCCATTAGCTACTTGACAAACAAAAAAAACATTTGCATTTGTTCTTTAATTTTCTTTTTTAGTATTAAAATAATATAACAATGAGAAAATTACATTTGTCATCTCTTAATTTAATTTTAGATGACATTTATCTTCTATTCACATCATTTTCGTCCTTTTAGCGTCATAATAAAACCATATATTTAAATCTTAGAAATAGAAAATGGGTGAAAAAAGGACAAAATTTTCCTACAACAATGGAAGAGAATTAATCATATATTAATAACAAAACCTGGAAATTCCAACCTTAACTAATTCCATTTCTTCTATCAAATCAAATGCAATTCAATTAAAGTAAAACTCCTAGTCAATCATTGGCACGCAAACGAGTTGTATAAACAAATATTTGATTTGAGTGCTAGTGGTGTGGGACTAAAGGATGTTTCCGTTGTGATGTGATACTCACTTTAGGATTTATGTATAAAATGCTTCCGTCTCTTGATGTTGTTTCAGTTTTCTAACAAAGTCGGTTTCACTTAATGCAAAATCCTTTGATGCTCGAGGATCTATGTGTTTTTGCCAAAATTCATAAAAGGTCCCATGAAAGTTTAAGTTGTTATGGCTAAAATTTCAATTTGGATATTACTTCTAGCATCCTATGCCCTAAAATTGGCATTTGGATATACTTGTACAATATGATGCAATAGTTTCAGTTTTTTATTTTGAAAATGAAATGTAATATCTGTAAAGAATTTGTTTCTATTGATGAAATTGTTGCATTGTGACTTTTTTTATTACTTCTAGCAATAGATAAATTATTGAGGTTCAAGGTGCAGTCAGTAAGACATATATGCAACTGTACCAAAAAATATGAGCAATACCAACAGCTGCAATCAGTCTACTGTTGCAATCTCATCTCACTGAATATACAGACACCAATATCAAAATGAATTCTGCTTAGTCACCGATCACAAAACACTCGCGCCCCTGCAGCTTTGATCAAAATACCCTTGTGTTAGTTAACTAACGCAAGTGTAAAACTATGCGTTAGTTAACTAACGCTGCGACACTTAACATGTGCATGTGTAAAACACTGCGTACGTTAACCCACGCACAGTGTTATCCCGTCTCGCTATACTTAACCTAATTTTTCCTTACTTATAAATGTTAACCCGTCTCGCTATACTTAACCTAATTTTAACCTGATTTTTTCCTCCATACTTTTGCATTTAATGTTTATTAAGTAAAATAAAATTATGTTCCTAATGAGATGCTACTTTTTTGAAAAAGAAATAACCGTTAATCCGTCTCACTATATCTCTTACTTATAAATGTTAACCTGTCTCGCTATACTTAACCTAATTTTTTCGTCCACATTTTTGCATTTAATGTTTATCTAAATTAAGATAAAATTATGTTCCTAATTAGATGCTATTTTTTTGGAAAGAAATAATCCTTAACCCGTCTCGCTATATCTCTTACTTATAAATGTTAACTCGTCTCGCTAATTTTAACCTAATTTTTCCCTCCACACTTTCTTACTTATCCTTATTTATTAATTTTGTTAAGTCTGCAACAACTTAACCTAATTTTTTCTCTCCACTAAAACCTTATTAGGTTTGCAACAACTCAATCCTAAAATTTTGGCTCTAAATTTGCATCTTTATTTATTTATTTATTAATTTTATTAGGTCCGTAGCAATTTAACCTAACAAATTCCATCTAAAAAAATGCATGCCACCAATTTCATTCCTATCCTATTGCCTTTTTTTTAAGGCTCTCACCTTATTCTCCAAGTTATAGTGTTACACATCCAATCAATTAAATTTCATTTATTATGAAGTTGAACCGAATTTTTTCTTTTTATAGGTGAAGTTGAAGCACTTAGTTTATCACATTTTAGTTTCGATATTAATTTTGTATTTTTTTTTACACTTATTTAATACGTTTACAAACAGAATACCCTAATTTCCATGCAAACTCGGCTACCCTAATTTCAATGCAAACTCGGCTATATATAGCAAACCCTAAACCGTGTTTCTATTAATTGAAGTGACTTTGTTTTTCATGTTAATAGAAATTTAAAACAATTATTACAAGTCAATTTTTGATGTTTAACTATAAAAGTAATAAATAAAATTGACCCGTGCAACAATATAATATTGTATTCTTTTTATCTTTTATCTTTATAATTTTTTTTAAGAAAAAAGAGAAGATAATGCCCCAATAACATATTCTGATAAAATAAAATAACAGTCTTTAATTGATTAGTTTTTCAAAACTAAAATGTAAAATTTGATAAGATTCAAGTGTCATTGAAGGACATAGTAACATAAATTTGATAGTAATATTGTATCTCTAATAATCTATTTTGCGTTTATTGATCAATCCATGATCTTACAGGTTAAAGATTATTCATTGGTCTCTATTATAGTCGACAAGACCCTTGACCTTACCGCGCTTAGCGAGCTTGTTTCTTTGCTTAGCCACACTTTGAAATCTTGGGTTCCAGTGCTCTATGTCTTGTCCTCGCTTTGAGCTCGCTTAACCATGCCTTCAGGTCTAGATTTTCTTTGCTCTCTGACTTGCTTTGCTTTGCTTTGAGCTCGCTTAGCAAATCTATTGACATATTTTTCTTCCATTTTTTATTTTAAATTCCAAGGCAAGTGAATTTACCTACATAAATGGTTGACATTAGGTATAAAAAACACATTGCTATTTTTCTATTAATTTGGAGCTTTTACATTGATAACTTGCAAAACAAGTTAATAAGTGCCTTGATTACACGTGTAATTTACTCAATTTCTGGCACTTATCAGAAGTTGATAAATGAATTGAGAAATGTGAAATTTTAGATTAAGGGAGAATATTTTGCGTCAAACTTTCTACCCATGTAAGTTTTATATTGAGTAGTTGCAAGGAAAGAAAAAAGTGAGAAGTTATTATAAATATAAAGAGATAGTTTGAGTTTTTTTTTCCTTCACATTTTGAGTTTTTTCCACCATAACAAATCTTTTCTATTAGGTGCATTAAAGGCTTGAATACTTGTGTGTCTGTGTCTTTTAGACTTTGCAATTTTACCGTACAAAAATTGCATGAGAAAGTTTGCAATTTTACCTTTATAAAAATTAATTGCTATTTAAAGGCGGCGTTTACAGAAGGAGAGGAGGATAGGTCTCCTACGGTAGGATATATATAAAAAGCTTTTTCTTTTTTTTAAACACTAAAATGACCATTGTTTAGCGGTTTGTATACAATAGTAATCTGTTATTTGAGGTAACTTATATTTAATTTATGAAAAATGATATTTGTATAATTATTTTATAATAATTTTTGTTACAACTTTCACTCTCATATTTACATTATGTTTTTATTTTTTCTCTCTATTGTTTTGCTTTTCGTGTCAATACATTTATGGTTGTTCAGAAAGTTGTCATATAAATAATTGTTCAAATAACACACCTCTTAATTTATTCATTTAACTGAAGGGTAATGTTAGGTAACTTATATTTTGTGTATTCCACTTGAAGTGACAATGGGTAAGGTAGTGTCTATATATAAATGACCAATAGTTTTATATTTAATTGCATATTTGTTTTAAAAAAATAGTATCATATTTAATTGCAAAATAACCATGTAGCAACATAATTGAGAGATACTTTAAAACAAAAGTGACATTATTGTGAAAGAATATCCGTACAAAAGTGACTTTATTGTGAAAGAATATCAGTTAACGTGGATAATTATAATCAAGTAAAATATTTTTTAGGATTAAATATGTTTTTTGTCGCTATAAATATATCAACTTCTTGTTTTAGTTCCATTAAAATTTTCTTTCACTTTTTAGTTTCTATAAAATTTTCAATCACTACTTTTAATCTCTATTTTTAAGTTAATTTTTATACTTTTTTAATGGTATTGTGCAAAAATGTATAGAATATTGTAAAAATCTCTCCAAACATATTTTAATTCCCCGGATACTTTTGTTTTTTTTTCGTCCAAACATAACACTTTTGTTTATAATATATATGGGAAGGTAAATAATGAATACACTACAAACAAAGGACAACATACTCCCACTATCACAAATTATAAATCAATTTATGAAAAAAAAAATTGTTTCAAATGTATGAATTTTAAATCACCTAGTCACAATTTTACTAAATGTTTGTATTACTTACTTACCCAAAATATTAGACCATTTATCAAAAGATTCTCGTACAATTTTAATTAACCATTAAATTGATGCTTAATTTACTAAATTAACAACCCATAATTCACGGACACAAAAAAAAAACCTACTGGAGCTCCTATCAGCTTGCTTCCAATTTTACCAACAATGTCAAAAACAACTTTTTTTCAAATGAATATAGATGTTTAAATAATACAATTTTAGTGGGTTATATCACCTGTAAATCTTAGTCATTCAAAAAATTTCAACTACATCTAATGGTTGATATCCATTTAAAAAAAAAAAAGTTTAAGTCTCCTACAGTAAGAGACCTAAAGAGGTATCCCACCGTAGTCTTTGCCCTATTTAAAATAGTGAAATATTTTTATTGTTAGCTGTCTTTTTCTCCTTCTTGTGTAGGTGTATTTTCTCTTGTGTGAAAATTTATTCTATTGGTTTCTCAACAATATATAATAACTTAAATACTCAATAGCACCAAACTTTTCGACCTTGAACCAGACTGAATTTAGTTGATGAAATTGGTTTGGAGTTGCACGTCTTATTCAGTCAACCACTATTACAACGGCAATGAAGTAATAAGTAACATTTTTTATCCTTGTAAAATTGGTAAAGTTTGATCTTTAAACTATTCAAAGCATAACAAGATGTCTCAAGAATAAAAATAAAAATTAAATACAAAATAGTAAATGGCAAAAAGAATAAAAACATTCCCACAACAAAAACAACGTAAACTAAAAGCAACTAAGGGATTGAACAATAACACACAAATAATTTAAATCATATATTGATCCACTCCCTAAGATTTGAGACAACACAAAGATCTGGCTTTAATGCCTTAAACTAATATTATTGGAATATGACATTATTTTTTAACGTCTAAATCAAACACAAAAATAGAATTAAACATATAATGGAGTACCCTACCATTCGGGCTAAAACCACAAATTTTTTGGACATAAGCCAACACATCATTCCCAAAAGCACTACTATAACACAGAATCAATCCAAAACATGGAACGTGTTCCTCTCAATGTCTCATTTCAATTGTCTCCTGTGTCAATTTTAATGGACTAATTTGCCTTTAAAAAATCGAAAACAGTCATTCAAACTCCCTGAAAAATTGGACACTTAAAAGAATAAATGTTTGAGAAGTTTCCTCCCTAGTGCAACCCACACAAAGATTTAAATCTAAAAATAAAGTATCCCTTTTAACATGATTATTTTTCATAGGCAATTAAACTATCTCCACCTAAACAAATAGACCTAAAGTTGCATAAAAAAACATCTTTTTCAGACTAAAAGTAAAAATGAAATTAATTTATCAATTAAATAAAAATAAAAACATACTGAATGAACCCAGTAATTAACTAGCCAATGAGGTAAACACTGTTTCAGACAGCCAACAACAACAAACAAAAATCTATTGGTATGTCATATTCATGCACATGCAATATAACATGCAAGTATAGTAGCTAGCTGTCCATATTTATGAATAACGCTCTCAATATATCACCTTAGGTAAACAATTCATTTGCAAATTCTAGCATATATAAAGAGCTTTCCATATGCTAAGATATCATCATCACAAATTCATAATATGGCTTCCAAACCAGGCATCCTTACAAACTGGCCTTGGGAACCTCTTGGGAGCTTCAAGGTTCTTCTAAATTACTCTTATTGACAAAAACAAATGCCTCTCCCTCTCTTTCTCACTCTCTAAATATATGATATAATGTATTTTCTTATTCATTCTACCCTGCAATGTTACCTCACCTTAATTTTCTATATCATATAATGATATCTCCCCATAATGAAACCAACATTGCCCAAGTCGTTTATTGTTACCAGTTATTTTTTCTATATCGATCATAATGGCATCTCTCCATATTTAAAAATGTCCTTCATATTTAGTGTAATGGTTAGCACTTTTGGGACATGAGTGTGGGTGTGTGGATTCGAACCTACCACCATTTTCTCTTCTTTGTTTATTTGTTTTATGTGTTGGTTACTATGCTAGTAGCAAAAAATTATGTAAAAATGAGAAGAGTGTATTTAAAAATATATTGAATTATGATAAAATTCAAAGATAAAAAAAGTAATTATTATAGTTTCTTTGGTCACTAAATTTTTCACATTTTGAGACAAATATCATTTTTTTTTTATCGTTGATCTCTTTGTCGCTATGTCATAGTTATAGCATTTATTTTTAGAACAATATAATGTTTTGATATTAATGTCATGTTGACTAACATATATTATTCTCTGTCTTTGTCTTCTATGTGACTTGGTTATGGACACTAATTAATTAAGATCGTGATTCTAAGCCCGTGGATTGCTCATAGCATATACTCTTTCATATGGGGTGAAAGGGATCCTGTGTACCATGTCATATTTCCTTTTATGTTGGTCAGAATGCTACACAATCAAATTTGGACTTCTGTCTCACGCTACCAAACTGCTAAAGGCAAAAGCAAAATTGTAGACAAAGGCCTCGAATTCGAACAAGTCGACAGAGAAACTCATTGGTTACTAAATTTTAAATTGATTTTAAATATTTGTCTTTCTTAAGTAAAGATTATATAGATTTGTTTCATTTTACAAAAGACTAAGTATGTGTTTGTTACAACGATGTTTCTCATTTGAACATCAATACAAACATTGCATATAAGTACTAAACACAAGATAAAGTACTGTACTTTGTGGGTGCTTTGGTGTTGTTTGGTGCTTTGTGGGTTGGTCTCGATGAGGGGTCAGGGCCACTATCCGGAGGCTCCGATGCAATCTTAAAAATTGGCCCCTCCAATAAAAAAAACACATCAAAAATTGGTTTTCTTATGCTGGAAAAAATAAATAAAATTAAAACATAATAATAAAAAAGTGATTCCTGGGAACTGAACCAAGAACAAGACGCCCACACACAAATCTTTCAACTACTAGACCATCACACAATTCTTTGAATTATATGGCTAAACAAATATATGTAACATTTTAAGGCCTTATATGTATAAAATAAAATATTTGGGCCCCCAAAATTTAGAGGCCCTGAGCCATGGGCCTGGAAGCTCTTGCTTTTGGCCGGCCCTCTGAGGGGTTGGCCTCCTAAGCTTGTATTTGGTGCCACCTTTCAGGTGTTTTTGTCTATATTTATATACAGAGAAAAAACTTTTTAAATACAGGACAATTTTTGTGAACAAACAACACAAACAAAATAAAATGAATTTTTATGATTTTGGTAAAAAAAAATGAAATGAAATTTACTATACATTTTATGAATATAAATATTACTGTAATAAACTAAGGAAAATGTGAGAGAGATATAGGGTGGGGATGGTTGGTTAATAAAAATTATTTTCCTATTTAAGATATTTTTACTTGGGATACTAAAATTTAGATTATTTTTCAAATTATTGTTTTTAAAAAATTTGTAAACAACAGATGAAAACCTTTAAAAATGGCTATTTAAAAAATATATTCTTTTATGAAATAAATTGTAACAAACTAGCTCTTCGTAAGAAAAACATTTTTCATTATGATTTTTTTTTAAAAAATGATTTTTATTATAATAAACAAACACAAAATAGCTTCTTATTTTCTTTTAAATAAAATATAAAAATTAATCTCTAAATTATTGTGCATATAATTTTAATCATTGATATATTTATCAAAGGTATATATTACTCAATTAACTCAGGAAAGTGGGTTGTTCACTTTAGACGAGGTTATCCAATTAATAATTGATAATCTAATAAAAAATGAAAGTATATAATTAAATAAATAAAAAATTATCTATTTTAAATATTTGATCTAATTATTGATATTTTGTAATATTTGTAGGGATGATCAAATGTTGTTCACTGCACTCGTATATTGTATAGCATACTTTATATTTCCTATGGCTTATAATTTACCATGGTGGAGAACAGATGGTGTGATTCTTACAGCAATATTGCATGCTGGACCAGTGGAGTTCTTATACTATTGGCTACATAGAGCACTTCATCACCATTATCTATACTCTCGTTATCATTCTCATCACCATTCTTCAATTGTCACTGAGCCTATCACTTGTATGAACTTTTTTCATAATATACATGATATTTATTAAATAACAATTTGTGTTAAACTAGTGATAAATAACATTCAAAATTATGGTTAATTATGTTTAGAGAAGGATTAAAGATTTGTGACACCTTATTATATTCATTAATTAACCATTTATTTGACACCTTATTATCTCAAAGTAACATAAAATTTCTCTTTTCTTTGACAGCTGTCGCACACCCATTTGCCGAGCATTTGTCATATTTTACAATTTTTGCTATACCAATGTTGACAACATTGTTCATAAAAAAATCTTCTGTGGCTGCACTATATGGCTACATCTTTTACATTGATTTCATGAACAACATGGGTCATTGCAACTTTGAGTTCTTTCCTAAGAAACTACTCTCTTACTTTCCCATTTTGAAGTATCTCTCATACACACCATCGTAAGTTTACAATGTTACTATTGGTAATGAACTTCATAATTTCTAATTAAAATCCATATGCTAATTATTTTCTCCTTGATATATTTCCACAGGTTCCACTCATTGCATCACACCAAATTTAGGTCAAATTACTCACTCTTCATGCCTATTTATGACTACATTTATGGTACGGCAGATAAATCCACAAATGTTACATATGAAGCCTCATTGGTGAGACCAAAGGAGTCACCAGATGTGGTGCACTTAACAAATTTAACTACACTTAGTTCCATCTATCAATTACGTTTAGGCTTTGCTTCATTAGCCTCTAATCCTCAAACATCTAAATGGTATCTACATTTAATGTGGCCCTTTACAATGTGCTATATGCTTATGATATGGATTAGTAGACGTGCTTTTGTCTTAGAAAGCAACACCTTCAATGATCTCAAGTTACAGGCTTGGCTTTTACCAAGATTCAAAACACAAGTATGTTTTTTTCCTTTCTTTTATTTATCATTTCAAATTTTGTATTCTCCGTGGAGACTGATTTAGTGATTATACCAACGTAATACCTGCTTGATTTCCTGCTTTGTAGTATTTTTCAAAAGGGCAGAATATAACATTGAACAACTTGATTGAAGAGACAATTATAGAGGCTGAGTTAAATGGAGCAAAGGTGATAAGTTTAGGACTTTTAAATCAGGTAACTTCACATACACTTCTTCTATTACTTTGATCATTAGAATTATCATTTTTTCTTATGTAAATGATTTTTTAGAGGCTCTATGTAAATGTTACTAGCTAGTATATATTGCCTTAGATATATGTATTTCAGGTCAAAATACTTTATCTAATTATAAAATTTATCTATTTAGTTTTTTCTTAAACAATTTATATAGTTTTCAAAAGAGTGTATACACAAGTTTGCTTTTTTTTTTAGCCAATGAAAATTGGCTTGGTAGTAAGGAGTTGTTAACTCATCCGCTCATATGTTCAACTCTTGTTATCACCATACAGACCTCTTTAGTTGATAATTGTAAGTACATTTATTAACGTTCGGTGAGTCTTGAAGTATGTCTTGACCCGATGAACTCTTGGAACCCAACTCACCTAAACTTTCCAACATAAGAAAAAATAAAATAAAAATTGCTTTGTAGTGTTTTCTAATTCGAAGTAAAATAATGTTTTTGATTCGGATAACCTTTGATGCATGCAGAAACAACAACTTAGTACACACTGTGAACTTTACATTCGAAGGATCCCACGTTTGAAGATAAAAGTTGTAGATGGAAGTAGCCTAGCTGCAGCAATTGTGTTGAACAACATTCCTAAAGGGACAAATCAAGTGCTTCTTCGAGGCAAGTTCAATAAGGTTGCGTTTGCCATTGCTAATGCTTTATGCAAGAAAAATGTACAGGTATGTGCACTATATTTTAGTCTAGCTTAAGCATATATGCATGGGATTTTAATTTTGTTAAAAAGTATTACATGTGTTAAAAAAAAAATTAATCTAACATATTGTATTGATAAATGAGTAAATAGGTAATTACCCCCTTGAAATTGTAAGTTTCGTCAATTACTCCTCTGAAAATTAACAAAACTTCAATTACCCCCCCTCCGAAATTGCACAACGTTAATCAATTTACCCCCTCCGTCAAATTCTTCTGTTAGTAAACATAAACGTATTGCAAATATATAAATTTTCAAGTTCGGGGGGCATTTGCAAAACGTCATGAAGAATTTGACAGAGGGGGTAAATTGATTAACGTTGTGCAATTTCAGGGGGTAATTGAAGTTTTGTTAATTTCAGAGGGATAATTGACGAAACTTACAATTTCAGGGGGGTAATTGCCTATTTACTCATTGATAAATTGCAAGCAGGTGGTTGTATTGTATAAGGATGAGCTTAAAGAGCTTGAACTAAGGGTCGTCACAAAAGGAAACTTAGCTCTTTCACCGGTTAATATTCCAAAGGTTGGTCCAATATTTATTTTTAATATACAAAACATAATGCAGTGAAATTTATTTAATAACTAATTAACAAACCTTTAAATGATGAATCAATATTAATATAAGTGTTTCATTTTGTAATAGCAGGTATGGTTAGTTGGAGATGAATGGGATGAATATGAGCAAATGAAAGCACCAGAAGGATCGTTGTTCATACCATTTTCACAATCCCCTCCAAAGAAAATGAGAAAATGTTGCTTCTACCACTTCACACCAGCAATGATCACTCCTACTACATTCATGAATTCTCACTCTTGCGAGGTATGTATATTTCAAACACTTTTTCATATTACTTTTTGTTATCACATTAATTTTTGCATCTAAACTTTATTTAAAAAAGGAGGGAAATTCTCCGGTCCAATTCGTCTTTTTGGTCGGACGGTCCGACCCAATATATTGTTGACACGTCGTTTTGTCTCTAATGAGAAGAAAAAAGTGTTTCGGTCCTTTTACAATAACACCATTAATGATGTGTTTCGACCCTTTAAAAAATAGATAATTGTAAGAATGTTATCAAGAAGTGTGTTTTCGGTATATATAATTTTAAAGATGATTAGTTGTATATGTATGTAACAGAATTGGCTTCCAAGAAGAGTTATGAGTGCATGGCGTATTGCTGGAATAATTCATGCCTTAGAAGGATGGAATGACCATGAGTGTGGAGACACTATACTTAGCACTAATAAAGTATGGGAAGCAAGTATTCGTCATGGTTTCCAACCTCTAAAGATTCTCACAAGCCAAGGGTGACTAATCAATGGGGTTTTCCTTCAAGTTTTAGTTGTGAAAGTTTCTTCCACATCAACACAAGGCAATGGCTCACCATAGTTTTTGGTCTCTAAAATTTACATTTATGCTATTTAAGATTTCAAAATGTATTATTGAAATAATTACTTCTAAAATGCACGATTGTAATTTTATTTTATATGGAAGCTCTTAATTTATCAATATTACTTAATTAATTTGATTTATCAATAATTTTTTGAGCAAATAGTCACTTTAGTCTCTAACTCTGCACCTCGTTGTCACATAGGTCCCTGACTCATGATTAAATACAAAGAAGTCTCTGACTCTACACTTCCGTTATCACTTTAGTCCCTGACGTTAAATAATTCTGTTAAGTGTGTCACAAGGACTAAAGTGAAAGTAGAAAATTGTCACTTTAGTCCCTGAACCAAAAATAAATATCCCCAACTTGAATCTCAAATCCCTAAATCCTTAAACCCCTAAATCTCAAATTCCTAAATGTCATCCCTAATTCCCTTAAATTGACAATCTCAAATCCATAGTTTATTATCTTATTTGACAATATTAATATAACATTTTTTTTGTCAAAATATAGCGTTCTTTTATTTAAAATTAAAAAATAGAGATTAATAATATCGGCATAATTTATTTTTTGTTGCACAATTGGTTGTTTAATATTGTGGACGAAGTTTTACCGTTAAGCATAAAAAAATACATAAAACTTTCAATACAATTTATAGAACATACAATATTCAATACATCTGAAGAAAAAAAAAGTCTACGATGTTTAAAAAAAAGTCACATTTTAGTGTATTTTTTTAGGGATTTAGGGATGACATTTAGGGATTTGAGATTTAAGTTGGGGATTTGATTTTTGGTTCAGGGACTAAAGTGACCATTTTCTACTTTCACTTTAGTCCTTGTGACACACTTAACCGAATTATTTAACGTCAGGGACTAAAGTGATAACGAGAGTGCAGAGTCAGGGACTTCTTTGTATTTAATTATGAGTCAGGGACCTATGTAATAGCGAAGTGCATAGTCAGGGACTAAAGTGACGCTTTGCTCATAATTTTTTAAGATAAAGGACACTTTTGGTCATTGTAATAAAAATATGATTCTGCTTCTTCTTTGTCTTTTCACCTGAAAAGTGGATGAAAGCATGATTTCGACATTCAATTAAATTCACGGTGAGGAAGAGTTTGGTGAAAGTTCTCCCCGAACAATCAAAGCAGTGGTATCTTTCTCAATGACGAACATACTACAACAGCGGCATAAAATCTACTACAAGGTAAGGATATGCCAAAACCACCAACATTATGGTGGTACAAGGCAAAGTTGTTTGTGTGTAGGGGGTGGGGGTGGGGGGTGCGCACTCACATACGCCTCCACAACAATAATCTAACAACATTTAAATGTAAAATGAATGATGGAAAGGTCATTCCACCACCATCAGCTGTGAAAACTATTTCGCCGCCTTCATACATTTATAGATAGCCTAACAATTCTATATTAAGGCAACCATGGCATAAACACAAGCAAAGCATTATACATTAAAGGAAATGGAAAACAAACCAACTTGTTAGAATAAGGTAAAAACTCTAAAAACTTTGAAGATTTTGGAAAACCTACAGCTTTGTGCTTGTAAAAAAGGAAACCAAAACTATCCTCAATCTCTTCCTTGATATAAGGATAAAGTCCAAATTTAATGCGTGATGTGACAAATGAGAAAAGACTCACTACTCAAAGCAATATGACCAAACATTGCTTTAATGGAGTCTTTCTCTCAAAGATCACAAGCAAGACATGTGTCCTTGACGCATCAAAGTTGGAATGTTTCTTCTCTAAATCATAAGTTCTCCTCGAACCAGATTTCACCTTCACACATGCAAAAATAAAACTATTATCACGTACTCTATAATGCTTCCCATGAGCTTAACATTCTTCCTCAGGAAACCTAAGCACTCCCCGCGAGCTCGGGATCTTCCCCAAGAAAATTATCATGTATTTATGAAATATTAGTCCCTCACAAACATAAGATGCTCGAAGTCATCACTCTTTACTATCAAACCGATGACTTGGGGGCAATTGTTCTGAATTGCCTAAAGGGACTTACTCGCCAATCTAAGACCCAAAAACTAGGCCTAGTCAACTTAGGTCCCAACTACGATATTCACACCTTCATGCCCTAGGGAGGAGTGTTCGTAATAGTTAGGAGATTTGGATCCCCAAAAACTTTGAAACACCACCTTCATACATCAATGTGTAACAATCGATGGTTATAGAACCCATCGTTTGTAACCGTCAATCATCATCTACCAATCATCAATCTGAGGATTCCCACTTCTCATCTATAAAAGAGAGCTTTCTCATTCCTCTAAGATGTGACCTTTCAACCCTAATACGTTAAACACTACTTTACACACATATTGACTTAAGTGTCTTTTGTAGCTCTCCCAACATATGTTTTAACTAGAAGTTGTCAATCGAACATTGTTATCATGATCATCTCAAATCAGTTGGGATGTCACACTATCAAACATCAAGATCAATTCAAGATAAACATTTTTTTATCTGGTATGAACACCCATTGACACGAGTTCAATTGAAATCAGAGTAAAATCTTTTAATAGACCGATCCAACACAATAATTGTTGACTTCAAAGAAAATCAAAAATAAAAACTAAAGAGGAGCCGACTATTAAATCTAAGTCTTCCCTATATTGAAAATTGATAAGAGAAATTGTTTAATTACGATGGTTTTTTGTTTTTTTGAAAGAGTTTAATTACGATGTTGATTGGTGAACCATTAGTCACTTAGCATTTGAGGAATGTAGTGGAAGGGTATATGGTGGTTGTATCATCCAACACCAACAATTTCTAATTTTTCCATTAAAAACAAATTTCTAATTTTTTTCATCAAAAAACATTGAAACAACTAAATAAATTAAATAATAAAATAGATAAAAGATGATCCACTTCGAATTGTCGATTGCATGTGATGCTAGTGGCCACACGAGCATTACCACTTCCCTTATGGCTATGTCTTCACACAACAACTCATTGCATGCCTCGTTTTCTCCTCTTTCTCTTCTCCACGGTAAGCCATAAACTCTACCTCAAAAATTATTGCTTACTGTGAATATTGCGGTTCAATTTTATTGCTGCATCTAGTTTGTGTAATAAACTATACAAAGTTCACATTTTTAAGGCACATAATTCTTGCTTTATGTTTTTTACTGTGACTCAGATGATATTTTGAGTCCTTTTTGAATTTTTCATTAAGGATTTATAATATCATATGATAAAAATGGATACTTTACTCAAAACACCAAACAAGCTTCAATTTTTACACCCACTACATGGTTATTCAGAAAAATTGAGTCATTTTTCAGCTTCAGATAAGTTGCAAAACCATGTAGTTAGATTTGGTTCAAAGAAAAAACCAGTTTTAAGGGCTAGTAGCAGTGCCCTTTTGGAGCTTGTTCCTGAATTCAAGAAGGAGAATTTGGATTTTGAACTTCCTTTGTATGATTCAACAAAGGGTACTGTTGTGGATCTTGTAGTTGTTGGAGGTGGTCCTGCAGGACTTGCTGTAGCACAACAAGTTTCTGAAGCAGGGCTTTCTGTTTGTGCTATTGATCCAAATCCTAGATTGATTTGGCCTAATAATTATGGTGTTTGGGTGGATGAATTTGAGGCCATGGATTTGCTTGATTGTCTTGATAAAACTTGGTCTGGTGCTGTTGTTTATATCGACGATAAAACGAAAAAGGATCTTGATAGACCTTATGGTAGGGTTAATAGGAAGCTTTTGAAATCGAAGATGCTGCAGAAATGTATTTCAAATGGCGTTAAGTTTCATCAAGCTAAAGTTATCAAGGTCATTCATGAGGAATCCAAATCGATGTTGATTTGTAATGATGGTGTCACAGTTCAGGCTACTGTTGTTCTTGATGCTACTGGCTTCTCGAGATGTCTAGTCCAGTATGATAAACCGTATAATCCGGGTTACCAGGTTGCGTACGGGATTTTGGCTGAGGTTGAAGAACACCCGTTTGACGTTGATAAAATGCTTTTTATGGACTGGAGAGATTCACATCTAGACAATGACTTGAAGCTCAAGGAGAGAAATAGTAAAATACCTACATTTCTGTATGCAATGCCCTTTTCTTCAACCAAGATATTTCTCGAAGAAACCTCTCTTGTAGCGCGTCCTGGGTTACGGATGGATGATATACAGGACAGAATGGTTGCTAGATTGAAACATTTGGGGATTAATGTGAAAAGCATTGAAGAGGATGAGCAGTGTGTGATTCCCATGGGTGGCCCTCTCCCAGTTCTCCCTCAAAGAGTTGTTGGAATCGGCGGTACAGCCGGGATGGTGCATCCTTCAACCGGGTATATGGTAGCAAGAACCCTTGCTGCAGCTCCAATTGTTGCTAATGCTATTGTTCAATATCTTGGTTCTGATAGAGGCCTTTTAGGAGACGAAGTATCTGCACGAGTATGGAAAGACTTATGGCCAATCGAAAGGAGACGACAAAGGGAGTTCTTCTGTTTTGGTATGGACGTCTTACTCAAGCTTGATTTACCTGGCACAAGGAGATTTTTCGATGCATTTTTTAATCTGGAACCTCATTATTGGCATGGATTCTTATCATCAAGACTGTATCTTCCTGAGCTCTTTACTTTTGGTTTGTCTCTATTTTCTTATGCTTCAAATACATCTAGGCTAGAGATAATGGCTAAGGGAACTCTTCCTTTGGTAAATATGGTCAACAATTTGATACAAGATAAAGAATAAGTTTATTTTCTACTTATCTGTTGTATGCTACGTATGTTATGCGCACATCCACTTTGTATGTGCTCCACTTGTAGTTTACTACTGATATTATAGATTTCCATTAAGTTCATTACATTGATTTAATTCCTTATATTCCTTTGCTCGTGGTGGTTCTCTGAGAGTTTGAGACAAAAGTATAAATACTCAAACTCACTAATCGTTATTTGTTATGTATAAGAGGAAAGAATATTGGTATGTCAATGTTGGTTAATCTCTATATTGTCCAAGAATTTCACTCTTCTGTTCTGCAGCATTTAGAGAGTGCTGGGGGAAAACTATTAATAACTGATGACGAGATTTTCCAATTCCAGCGTTAGCATGTTTTCTTATCCATCACATCTAAATCTTATGAAGTCACTCTTTGGCGTTGACAAATGATAAGGCATCATGACCAGTAAACTACAACTTCTTTGTATGTTTAATATATGTTTCTGTGAACCATAATAGTGATCAATGAAATGTTCCTTAGTGTGGGATTACTAAGATTCAGTTTGATCAATATATTCTATGATCTGTGTTCCAAATGTTGATCTTACTAGTTTAATAGCATTTCTTTCAAAGTTATCCATTTTGTTTGATGTCTGGGTTTGAGATTGCAAAGGAACTTGTTACATAGACCTCCCTCATGCAATTTAAGTTCACCATAAATCCTAACCCCTCCCCAAGCTAATGGTACTTTAAAAAGTAGCCTCCAATCTTATCTGATTTTCAAGAAGTTGTCGTTCTTTATTAGCAATTACAATCACAGAGAAGATGTTGTTAGTGAACCAACAGGCATGCCATTGGTTAATCATGCAAAAGCATCAGAAGTATTTGGTTCTTTTAAGTGAGCAACTTACTTTAGATGAATAATAATAAATCATAGGCTTGTTAAAACATCCTATATTGATTTCTTCGCTCTAGACAAGTCAAATCCCTCTTAGGAATAACTCATGTAAAATTAACATGTATTTGCAAGTCATGGTTGATTTATTCTCAATGCAAAAATCAAAAATAAAAAATACCCCCGAGTTAGTTTGAAAGAGGCTTATACTTTAGTGATCAATGCAATATATTTTTACGTTTTTACAAGTCATGGTTTTTTTAATGCAATATATTTTAAATGAAATCAAAAATCAAATACTCTTATCTATTCAATTAAAAAAAAGAGTTAGTTTGAAAGAGGCTTATACTTTAGTATTATTGTAAGATAGCTATCCAAACCTAATATTGTCCGAGTATTACGTAATATGATTTACAAATGCAAATTTAATCAATTTTCGATCGAGAGAAGTTATCATTATATACTTTTCTTGCTATGCCAAGCCGAAATTATTTTAAAAACTCAGACAACATTTAGGCCTTGAATTCTGCAGTAAAGTGTCTCAGAACTTAAGCTGGTTGAATTTAAAAAAAATATATCAAATCACCTGCCTTAAAATGTAATGTACTGCTGTTATGTATATTTTTTTATGGAATGGTTTCGGTAAGAGAAACATTTCTCTCATAAACTCTCGTAGAAGGCTGACAGTTGAACAATATTTTTATTAAACAAACTAAAACATGCAAATTTTTAAACAAAATTGTGAATTAACTTTGTGGCTAATGTTGCACCATTCTAGCCTCCTATTCACAACACTCGACAGAGTATAATATCTGGTTTTATGTGGAACCTTTATGACCTTTCAAACGCATGAAGGTTGGCATTTAAACGAAACAAGCTGGAGGATTAGAAATAAAATGCATAATTGCATATACAAGTGGATGCAGCTCTAGTGGCCAAGTGTTCCTATGCTTTAGTAATCATCTTCTGTAAAGAAACATCAACTTCTGCTAATCGGCCAGGGGTTGATTACTAAAGCATCTTGTGTTCCTATTCATAATGTTCGCGGAACTGACCGTTATTCTCTGCTATTCGACCAAGCTTGTCCATAACTAGTAGCATTCGTAAAAAGAAGAATGTTGTTATGGACAAACATTCTCGCATGTTTTACTCATCTCAAAGAAGAACCCTAATTTGACATACTATATATAGGCATAAAATTCTACATAAATCGAATTTTCACTTAGAAATCATAGGATCCTCATCAATAGACTCAGGAAAGCTCTTGGCTGCGTTTAGCAGCAGCAACAACAGCATTCATCAGTATTCCACGGAAACCCGCTTTTTCCAACTCATGAACGCCTGCAATTGTTGTCCCACCAGGAGAAGTGACGTCATCCTTGAGCTGTCCAGGGTGCTTCCCACTTTGGGTGGCCATTGATGCTGCTCCTAATACCTGGAAAATACACGTACATAAGTCAAGAGAACAATTATATGTAGGAACAAAAGTGTTCCAATATAAGTAAGGTATGCAGATGTTTAGCCCCTACAAGATATTGCATAGTGTGATTTTTGCTGCCACATATTCAAGCAGCGGCTATTTGTTTACCCTGTAACCTTGTCTTTTTATTTATTGGGCTTGTTTGGAGTACTACTATATGCCTATCAGCAGGTATACGAGTTCGCCAACTAGATTTTTTAGATTCATTTTACAGATTCCTTGCTCACTCTGCCCAGTAAACACAACAATATAGCTGAAAGTTGAAACTACTTGAATTAAATTCCTTATTCATTGTTGGAAACTTTACTGAGCATGGACTTGCGCACAGGGCAGCTGATGAAAGCAGCCCAGTGCATGGAGCTACCACCAAGTAGGGTCTGGGGAAGGCAGATATACACAGCATTATCGTACAAGTGGAAAGGCTGTTTCCATTATTTCGAAACTGTGACCTCTAGATCACAAGGCAGCTATCTTACTGTTTTCCTCCTTTTCAACTTACTTAAAAGCCAGAAGAAGTTTTAATCTTGGCAAACTGGGAATATCATCCTATAGAATAGCAAAATGATTTTACTCTTCAAGATGTTAAAAAAGGATTGATTTGCAACATATTTATTCAATGCATCTAAATTTTTTTATTTCTTTAAATCTGGGATTTTAACAAAATGGGCAACAGTATAAGATAGTTCCAAAGCAAGCATCGCCCGAATTTTAAACACAGTTAAATGGTCAAAAGGATAGTATTACACTACACTCACAGTCTGAGAAGCTAGACTTAATGCAAGATCACGTGGTAAACCAGCTGCTACTCCTCCATCAGCCAGAGCCTCTATTGCTAAATAAATATAAGCAGGACCACTCCCACTGCACAATTCACAAAAATAGAACATTTTTTAGTAAATACACCAAAGTAGTTTTACCATGGGGGTTTTCAGGGATAATGCAGAATCAGGTAGAGGTAGGCCTGGGTCCAATTCCCACGTAGACACATGACCAAAACAGAGGAAAAAGACAATTATCACCCAACAGAACATTTTCAGGTCACATACACTCTTCTTTTGTTCTCTCAAATGTGAATAGCTAAGAATGAGAATTGTATGGACATGACTTAACTAGACTCAAACCCCTCCTTCTCTCCTCTGTCCTAGTATCACACCATTATCATGGAGCATCTCTTACCTCAGAATTTTCGTCCATCAAAGATAAAATGAAACTTCTTGTGGATTTGACATAATACCCAAATACTCCCTCCGTTTTAAAATGAGTGTCGTTTAAGATTGTTACACATATATTAATAAATGCAATAATGTTGTTTATAGACATGACACTTTTACTAAAATAGCCTTGTCAACTATTGGTGCATTTCCCATCATTATAAATTAAAGTTGAATGTGATAATTTGGAAGTAGTGTGCATAATAATAATTAAAGGGTACTATTGGAAAAAAGAAATTGATAGTACATTGAAAAGTGAGAATGACATTCATTTTGAAACAATTTCTTTTTGCTAAAATGACACTCATTTTGAAATGGAGGGAGTATTATTCTATCATTTTGTAAAATGAGATTTGCATACCTCAGGCCAGTTATTGCATCAAAATACTTATCATCAGCTTTCCATATTTTGCCAATTGACCCAAATAATTGGGATATAAGATTTGCGTCTTCTTCTGTTGCAGCTCCCCCCAAGCTCATAACTGTCATGGTTTGGCATAAGTTAATTTATTCATGCAAGTTTGTAATTGTCAACAATGTAAACGGTAAGGCTGAAAATAGCCATTGTATTCTAGAAAAACACAATAAACAGAATTACATAATGCTTAAAAGAAGGCATTCTTGATCTTGTGATTTATGAAAGAAGGTTATCTTCACAATTGAGATTATTTACCCATGCAATTTGGGCATCACTACAAGATAAAACTTCTATAAATTTTGACTTCAAAGACTACATTCCACCTTTCATAAAAGTGAAGAACAAAACCATTATCACATACTATTATCATCAACCAAGAGTAACTTCTAAAGTATGAAAGAACAGCATTCACCATACCCAAATCTTGGAGTGGATTTGTTTCAAGCATGCAAATATATTCCTAAGAAAGTGAGATTAGGAATTTAACATTCACGTGTTTGGTCCAAGGTTTTAAAAAAGTATTCTCGGGTATGATGGACCTCCAGGAATATATTTAGGTCGTGTTTTCTCTCTTCGACGTTCTCATCGTGAAGGGTGGAATCTTATATTCCCATAGGGAATCAAAGTCATTTTAAAATCTAATCTACTATAACATCCCAGTTTCATCACATTCTACCATTTTTTATTTTTTTAGTTCATATAGCTAAATACAATTTAAAACTATACCAGGGTCTATCATACTGGAGAAAAATATTACTGATAATAGTAATCCCAAAGTATCAATCACAGAGATAATGACTATAACTTGAAACAAACACCCCCTTGCTGTCATAATTAACAACCAGCTTCCTCTCATAGTAACTAATATAGATGCACAAGACTGCAGAACAATAATTGTTCGAAAAGCATATGATACAAATAAAATATTAAACACCAGTCTACTTCCAAATGCAGAGATAAACTCCAGAACCCATTGGGCATTAGATTATCTTGGTTTTTGCATGTAGAAGTTTAAGGAATAAAATTACAATTACATCTGCACTTTCAAGTTGTCACCAAACTTTTGGAGAAATTCACTTTAACATAAAGCAATAATATGAATCATAACTGACAATTTAGAATTCAGAATGTAAACTACAGAACCAAGTGATATGAGATAAGTCACATAGCACACAGTCTCAACTCTCTGCACAAAGAAAATATCTGCAGAAGAAAATACAATATGTTCTTGAAGTGTAGTAAAAATTGGTAATACCTGACGCTGCCTCGCCAACTGTAGCAGCTGTGTTAGGCATTACCCTTATAAACCTTTCGTGGCCAGCCCATTCCTACATTTTATGAAACAACTATTTTCAACAAAAATATACAACCAAGCTAAATCTGTAAAACTAAAGAAAAGGAAACAAGATTGCAAAGAGAAAAGCTACTTGCACAAACTTGTGAAGTATGCGCACAATCTACACTGTTCCAAAAAAGAGTTTAAAGTTGAATAGAGTATTTCGCCCTCTGATTAACTCATTTAGCGTTTAGAAACCAAGAACCCTATGTTTAATTTTATTAATTTCCAAAGTATTAAGCCGTGGGTAAGCAGCAATTTTCCATCAACTATTTTTTTTTTTTAAAGAAGTTAAACTAACCCACCAAAATTGACCGAGGAGAGTAGAACCTGAGAATACATTCTCCCTGTCTTCACAAATACAGACTCATCTAATATTAAATGTCACACTCACACAAATTACACTTGTTGAAAGAACATATTTGCAAAAAAGTTGAGATATTCAATAATCTTGAAAGTTGAGTTATACAGACACTTTTCAGCATGAACAGAATACAACTTGACGCAAAATGCCACTTATTGACAATTTACAACCTTGAATTAATACTTGATTTATTTGTTTCAATTAAAATAAAATGGGTAAAATAGAAATAAAAAATGATAAAATAAGCTACAAACTCTATAAGCTAGTAAAGAAAAGCTATAAGCTCGGCTTATTGGATTTACGTTACCTGAAGATCTTTCATCTTGATTCCAGCAGCAACGGAAACCAAAAGCTTGTCCTTAGTAAGAAGCGGCTTCAATTTCAAAACAACGTCCTTCACTGCAACAACAACAACAAAACTCATGAGTAAAACGACGACGCTTCTTTCATAAACGACATTGAAAGTCTGAAACAGAGAAATACATAATTGCGGTTTAACCGAGAAGACGACGACGTTACTATCACGAACAACCTACAAGAAAAAAATGAATCAGAAAATGATAAAAGGAAAACGCAACGCAGTTGAATAAATAGTGAAACAATTGAGAGGGAATAATACGTCGTCGTTTGAAGAAAGGACGGTGATGCCGATGGACTCGAAGGCGGTACGGCGAGCGGGGTTAGAGTGGATGGCGGTTTTGACGCGAGAAGGGGATAAGACGCCGGAGCGGACGGCACCTTTGGCAATGCTTTCGGCCATTTTACCGGCGCCGATGAAGCCGAGTGTGTAGGAATCGGTGGGGATCGGAATGATTTCCATGTTTGGTTTAAGGAATAGAGAGAGGAATGAATCAGTGAAGTAGTTTGAGTTCCCACACAGATACAGTGATGGAGTTTGGTTTTGTTTATAGTAAATCTTTCAACAAGTGTCATTTGTGCGAGTGTAATTTGAAAGGAAAAAATCCACTTCAAAATAATTTATATTATAAAAGAATTACATTTTTCTTAATAATTAAAATGAATTGCATGAAATGAAAGGAATAAAATAAAATTGGTAGGCTAAAATGTATTGACTCGTTAACGAGTATTTCTGAAGCACTCGTTAACTATTCTATATTAAGTATTTCCTCCGTCTCAGTTTAATATAGTCAGTTGACTATTTCATACCGATTAAGAAAAAATGTATATTTGTAAGAGAGAGAAAAACAGTTTTGAGTGTCTTTGTCAAGTATTGGTGCATTCTTCTTTATTATAAATGTAAAGTAGACTTGGGAGTGGCGACACTTGTATTAATTAGAGTTATAATTAAAAATAAGTAATTATTATTGTATTAAAAAGTGAAATGGATCAATATTTTTTTTACAAATGTTTCTGTTATTATGGAACAGAGAGTAATTATTTTTTTAAATGTTAAAATTTTCAATTTTCAATATATTAATTACACAACCTTACATGAAAAATTAATATTTAAGGTACTTAAGGGCCCCTTAACATTTCCCAAATACTCCTTCCGTTCCAAATTGTATGTCGTTTTAGAAAAAAGTTTGTCCCAAGTTATATGTCGTTTTTCAATATCAATGAAACTTTAATGTTACTTTTTCTATTATATGCTTAACTTTTTATTATTCATTCTTCTTTCAATTCTTTAATTTATCTTTCTGATACAATTTATTAAAGACAATTTTATAAAACAACTCGTAATATTTATATTTTACACAAATTTAATTATATTTTTTTAATATCGTGTGAAATGCCTATGGAGTATATTTTAACCAGCGTGATACGATGATATGCAAGTGCACCGAGAACAAGTGGACCAATCCATAGCCAAAAGCTTGTATGACTCATTGTCGTCACTCTCCATGTGACAATGACTCGTTGAGGAAAAACATGTGTGCATTGTTAGAAAGTTAGACCATCGGTATCATAAAATAAGTAAAACCATAAAAAATAGTTGATGCCCGTAAAGCTTTCGAGACATTAAATTTGTTTGTTTATATGACTCAAGGTTTTGTTTAGTTTAGAAAATATAGTGAGGGGAAAATATAAAAGAATAGAAATTGAAGGGAAAAAATAAAATAAAAGTGAGTTATGATTGTCATGTAGTAACATGTAGATTATTTTTTATTGTTTTGTTTTGATTAAATATTAGTTGAATTTTAAAATTCGTTGGTCCGAATCAAACATGATCGTTTTAAACGGTTTGGTTCAATTTTATGTCTGGTCAAAAAGTTGTTCAACCCAAACACTTTGAATTTGTTTGAATTGCGGTTTTATTTGGTTTTACTCAAAAAGATGAACACCCCTAATTGCACATTTAAGTATATCCATTGAATTTGTCTAAAAGGTCTACAGAAAAGCAAGTATCATCCCGCACCATGATCACTCGTCCAACCTGTCCAAGTCCTGAAACGTCGTCGGCATATTAGACTAACGTTTTTGTTGTTCTTGTTGGCGAAAATAGTGTAGCCAACCAAGAGCAACAAAAACGTCTTAATGCAGGCGTTCCTAACAAGTGTCTCCTCCCCCTCCTCTTCATCAGCAGGCTCCTCAAACTGATTACATCTATTAAGGGGTCTTTCATAACGCTCCTTCAGGCGAGTGAAGCTGACATACGAACCCCATTGATTTTTCACCTCCTCTGTAAAACCCAGCTCCTCTTGCAATAGTTGTATGCCCTGTTTATACTCTTTCTCCTCCTCCTCAATGAGCCTCCTAGTGATAGGGATACTTTATCCCGTGCTCCTCTTGAGCCTCACCCACTTGCAAATGAGCATGCTCATACTGAGATTGATACACCTCATATTGATGTTGATACTACGTCGGATCCACTGTCTGAGACACACCCGCCTGTGACGTCGTTCCCTCCGCATCATCACCCCTACTAATCCTCGTTCCGCCCCCTGTCTCTATCTACTAGGCTGAGCCTAAGGAGGATGTTGTGCGACCTTTTTGGCACGTGCACTACCGGTACCAGACTCCCTCCCTAACCTAATTATGTCCAGCCTCTGAGACACATCTACACAACATTTCAAAAAGCAAAAAATCAATGATTTTTCATAGGGATATTTTGTCATTTCTAACTATTCAAAAACAACAGTTAAACTTCGACAGTGTAATTTCAATTTGTAAACTACCACAACAAACCAATTTCTAACTAATTTCATCATTAACAACGCAAAAAACAAACAAATTTTCATTGGGACATTTTATCAAATACCTAGAGTTCAACACAATTTCTAACAATTCTTAACTCTAACCTACCACATTTCAATCAAACCTATTCTAATCAACTTCTAAACTACAATTCCTAACTTAATTGATCACTAACAATATTAAAAACTGTCATACAAACCAAATTTCTAAAAGCCTAAAAATGTAAAATTTCTTCATAAATACCAAAATTTAAACCAAAAAAAGGCAATGCAAATAGTTACGTGATTTTGTGGGAGAAATTGACCATGAATGACGCAAGAATGAGCAAAATCGTGCTAGAAGGGAAACAAAATCACACTTTGGAAAGTTTTTGAAACTTTTGAAAATGAATGGTTATGTTTTTGAGTTGATGTTCTATTAGAGCACGCAGCGTGAGTCAAGTCACGCTAAAAGTATCGAATATGACTTAAATCACGTAGGAGTACTTTCGTCCATTGAGTTGTGAGTGCTTCTTTTTTCATGGATGAAGATCAATTCTCATATCTAAATTGCCAAAAGCCCATTCAAATAGCCAAATACTTCCAACAAAAGATATAATGGAATTTATTCCTAGGGTGGGGTCACCATTTTTGTTTGATAGATGCCATAAAAAAAAGTTAGGAGAATGTTAAATAGTGTTCTCACACATTGTTTTTTTTTTTTTTGACAGACTCAGACATTGGTTCAACAGCCCAAATAAACAACTTTTTATAACGGAAATGCTAGATTGTACGGAGCCATTTAAACGAAAATCAACGAATGAACATGTTGTGTATTTGTTATTACAGTTTTATCCTTAATCCATTTTTATATTACCATGTTACCCTTGAATGGTTAGTGTTTTTTACGTTTCGTCAAATCCCGTATCTAAATATTTTGTACTGCATATCATTGCTCTTTTATAAAAAGTATTGTAATTATTAAAACAAATGTTCTATATTTATAGTTTGCTTAACCATTGGTCTGAAGACAGTTAGCGAGACCGAAAAAGTTAAGGCAAGTAGCAGGCTAAACGTGGCCTAAATTTCATCGTCAATTTGTGTTTGATTGGTCAATTTATTGTGGAACTCACACACGCACAGCAGGATGTAACTGGGAAATGGGAATACAAACTATTGTAATCGAAATTGGTTTTGTCCACCCAAACTCAGGTGATGTCACGTAAATGATTTCATGCTATATGTCATAATAGAATAAAATACAATTTAAGTGATTTATAAATACTAGTGCAGCGTGGTGATTGAAGAAATCAAATAGAGTTATAGAGATGGCAGAGCTTTTTGTGAAACAGGGAAAGGAATACGCAGATGCAAGGCCAAGTTATCCACCACAACTCTTTCAATTCATAGCCTCAAAAACTCCCTCTCACAACCTTGTTTGGGATGTTGCTACTGGAAGTGGCCAAGCCGCCAAATCTGTACGTTCTCTCTCTCTCTCTCTCTCTCTTCTCCCTCTCCTTTTTATCTCTTCCTTATATTCTCAAAACAAATTTTTTTATTTTATCCTTGAAAAATTATGAGAAATTAAAAATGACTCCTCCATTATTAGAGTAATAAAAATGTTTTTCGGACACAAAATCCAACATCAACCAACAACATATGTACACACAATGGTTCATGACCTTACACACGTTCGAGTTATATTTTATACTGTGTCAGATATGTTATCCGACTTTTGTATGTATAAATAACATGTATCTCATTGTTTTAGATTTTATTTATAATTTATTTCTCCTCTCTAACATGTGTTTTTTTGTCAGGGGTTCAAACCCCAAAAACTTGTATATATTATGCTCAATTAAGCTAAACTCACGTGGACAATATCTGACATATGTGTATTAACACTTTAAGAGAATTGAGCTAGTTATTTGGTTTTATAAACCCTAATGCGGGACTTAATTTTTTTTCAATAACCCCCTCACGTCTCGTACTATTATGTTTGGTGCGTTGAAATAAATTGGTGAGTGATTTAATGAATAGACTTCAATATTATGTTATGGTTTCATAAAACCGATTTATAACGTAAGGACCTTTTATAAACTTTATCATACATTCTCTCTGATCTAAGTGTGCCTTGAATTTTGTCGGATATAGATAATGCTCGCTTACATTGAGTTTGTATCTGCATGCTAGCTAGCTTCTTCTTAGTTATAAGGAAGGTTTCTTAGAAAAATACTAGGAACAACCATTTAACACTTTTTTTTCAACTCTTTATTGGATAAAATGTAGTCCTACAATTTTGAAAGTTGATCCTGCATAAAGCGACGGGACACATGATTTCACCAATGAGTGCCGGAGAAAGAGTGATAAATAATCCTTAAGTTGTCAAATTCCACACACACATAATACAATTCTTTCTTAATCGCAAAATTACTTTTACTCTAACAAACTTAATTCATGATTTCAGTTAGCTGCATTGTACAAGAATGTCATAGCCACAGATGTGAGTGAACAACAACTTGAATTTGCAACCAAGCTCTCTAATGTGCAATACAAACACACCCCTTCAACAATGTCCATTCCCGAGCTTGAACAAATTGTAACACCACAAGGAACCATAGACCTTGTGACCATTGCCCAAGGCCTTCATTGGTTTGACCTCCCAAATTTCTATGAACAAGTCAAATGGGTACTCAAGAAACCTCATGGAGTCCTTGCTGCTTGGTGCTACTTTTTGCCAAGGATTAGTGAAGAAGTAGACACTGTCTTTGATCAATTCTATTATATTAATACAAAACCTTATTGGGATTCAGCGCGTAAATTGGTTGAGGACAATTATAGAAGCATTGATTTTCCATTTGAGGCAGTGGATGGAGTTGATCATACAGGACCATTTGAGTTTGTGACAGAGACATTGATGAGTTTTGATGGTTTGTTAACTTATATAAAATCATGGTCAGCTTATCAGACAGCAAAGGAGAAGGGCGTGGAGCTTCTTGGAGAGGATGTAGTTGAAAAATTTAAGCTTGCTTGGGGTGAAGATGGCCACAAAACTGCCAAGTTTCCAGTTTATCTGAGAATTGGAAGAGTGGGAAATGTCTGAATATGTGGAAGTAGTTACTTTCTAGCTAGTTCTTACTTTGAAGGTGCAACATCAAAATAAAAGATGCAAGATTATTCTGTCAGACTCAACCTCCAAAATGAACAAGCAAGAAGTTCTTATGCTGCATTGCTCAGTTGCTCATGTTTATTCACTTGTTAGAAATAAAATCTCATGATTGTTTGCTGATATAAATCCTTAAATTGTATTTTCTTCTTCAAACACACGAACCATGGTTGAAGCACCTACATCACTTCAATCTTGTTAGACTATATGGATTTTGCTTTGAGTGAAACTTGATATCACTTTCTTATGAATACACGATGAGTTGATCACTTGGTAAATATTTGTTTCATAAAAGAACATACCTTAGGATATAAAAAGCTACGTGAGATTTCAATTCCAACGTTGTTGGTTTGGATTTGACACAGTTTTGTAACACAGAAAATACTCACATGATGGAGGAGGTTATATGCAACAACATAGATTTCAATCTCAAAATTGTTGATTTTGTTAGTTATATGGAGAGAAATACAGAAGCCAAAGTAATAAATTTGAGATGATATCATAGGCTGGTTTAAAGATGTTTCAATGTCAACGGATGTGAGTTTCTTGTGTTTTTTAGGAAGAAAATACAATTAATTAAGAATTTAGATTATAGGGACTAAACTGTAGCTTTTTAGTTATTAAAATGAATTGTATAGAAGTAAGTCACAGGGAGCTGATAGAAAGAAAAGTTGACCTGTGACCAAAACTATTCTATCCTGATACCAATTGGTCTCTAAATTAGTCGGTTTTTAGATCGAATACAAAGTTCTTTAAAAAATAAACATAGCTATAGAAAATTAAAAGAAAATTTAAAAATAGATTGTTAATACATTTAACACAATATTTTGATGAACTTGTTTACTTTAGGTGAAAAAGAAAATTACTATAAAAAAGAAAAAAGAAAAAATACTTTTGTAGCTTTTTAGTTCTTTTTTAACAACTAAAAAAATGCCTCTAAAAAGAAAAGTATAGAAATGGTGTGAATATCCAAAACACACACGCACAAAAAAAACCAATCTTACAATAAAACAAGAAATACAGGTAACTTTTCCGTTGAGTTGCTGCAGGGTGATAATTAACCGTCGTCGATGGAGGCTAAAATCGGAAGCTTCTTTGAATCCCTCGGAAACTTCTTTACCGGCGGCGATCAGATCCCTTGGTGCGACCGTGATGTCATCTCTGTAACTTCCTCTTCTTTCTCTCATCCCTCTCAATTCATGTTCTTTCTTTCTTTCTTTCTGTATCTCGTATCTTAGTTTTTCACTCAGAATTTCGATTGTGCCGGATTGATAGCTTTTTTGAATGTATAAACATTGCGACGCTTTTCTCTTCTTTATCAAGTAATTGATTTGATTTGTTTGATCCATATTTTGCCCATCACATTTCCTCAATTTGATTTAAGATTATTATTTTTTTTTAGGATATTTGAGCTTAGGGTAACCAGATTGAAAATTTTAATTGGGGTTGTGGCTGTAATGGTAGCTTTGTGAATTGCGAATACACTGTTTGGTAGTCTTATCTATCTATTTTTCATTGCATTGTTTTGAAGGGCTGTGAAAGAGAAGTTGCAGAGGCTTCTAATGGTGACTCTGATGAGCGGAAGAATGAGAGCATAATGAGGTTGTCTTGGGCACTTGTTCATTCAAGGCAACAAGAAGATATTCATCGTGGCATCGCCATGCTTGAAAGTACCATTACTTACTCAACATTTTTCAGTTTATATTCTGATTGTTATTCTGTATAGGTTCATTGGTTTAAAATATATTTTTTAGCATTTGTATTTTTCATTGATTGAGCTTAATCATATTCATATGTTCTATCTGGATTTCCCGTCTAATTCTATGCCGTTGCGATTTCATGGCATTTGAACGCTATATTGCTTACTCAGTATAATAATCTTAATTATTTTCCTTCTGTCACGTATAGCTGCTAACTCTCATTTATCAGCCGTTTGTGCTCAAATTAATGTAATGTCTCTTGGAAAATAAAATATCCAATGTCTTCATTGCTAGTTGTTTGATTATTCTGCCAGCCTGAATGAATAATTCGAACTGCATCAAGAGTAAGACATATGCAAGACAACTAAAATGATGGACCTTCAAAACGCCACCGAAGTGGCTCTGGGGTCATTGTGTCTTTTTCTTTCATTATCATACAAACTTTAATGTAGGACGGTGGATTTACTAAATTAGCGTGTGGAGGGCACCATTATAATTGGAGCAGCCTGAGAGGAAAATCTAACATAAAATATTGTTCCATGGTCTAAACTTTCTCCAACAATGCAAATCAGATTTCTTCTGTTACAGAGCTTCATTTTTAATTACTTTTAAGAAAACACCAGCCTGGGATACTTGTGTGAATTTAGATAACTTGCTCACCTTAGGGCCACTGCAGTTCCTCCTTTCTTGCTATGTGTGTTTTTATACAGCCCTAAAGAGATATGATTGATGTTGAAGTCTTCTGCCCTTTATATGCATGGCTGACCTTGTACATCCTTAATTATTATGATTCGCAGCTTCTTTGGGAAATGATAGAAGTCCTTTACATCAAAGAGAGAAGCTTTATCTTCTTGCTGTTGGGTACTACAGGGCTACTGATTATGCTAGGAGCCGGCAGCTTCTGGAGCAATGTTTGGAGGTCTGTCTTTCTCACATATAGATAGACAGAAGCTTGAAACTATATTTTTCTTGCTTTTTCTGGTGTCAGATCATCATTCATATGATGCCTAGTGTATGTTCATATTGTTACACAAAAGCTTTGTTTTAGTTTTGGTTTGATTTTCTCTTTGGGAATGTAATCCTTGTGAAGTATCCAATATCCTCTGTGTTAGAGTTGAGATCCTCTCCATTTATGAAAATAAATGGAGATTGCCATTATGAAAGTTTTAGACACAAAAAAGAGGTGGTGGGTCCTATTATTAAATGGGTTCCACCATCATTAATTATTGTTAAGATTTTTTGTGTTCTTATCTCTCCAAATGGAAGAAATGGAGAAGAAATTAAACGGAGAGGATCTTAACTCACTGTGTTGACTCTAGACTGGAAATTTCTATCACCTGTTTTTTCAACAATTAGTTCATTTATTTTCATTCAGTTGATACATTGTCTATGTGATGTGGATGCTTTTGTTGGGCAGTAATATCAGAGAGCGTAATCAGATTTTTGTGTTTTTCCTATAATTTGGGATCTCTTTCCTTGTTATTAAGATGCTACCAGTTAGGAACCCTTTCCTTTGTTATTAACAGGCACAAAAGGACTTTTAATAAACTCAGCTGGGTTGGCCTAGTAGAATGTGTACAGACATACTTCTTAGCGAGAGGTTTATTGGACAATCCTTTGTGGATAACAAATTCCTTCAGAAACGGTTTTAACATTGTTGATTGGTCGGTATGGAACGTGATTGTTTATGAAAGCAGGAGGATACATGTGGATTTCATCTGAAAATGACTATCAGTATGAAATACAGAGATCAATTAAGTATTTTCTCAAATTTGAAGTTGTTTTAGAAGTAGATCTGTCAAGGACATGCCTGATTCTCTACATTTCCTATAGAACACAGTGATTCTTCGGTGTCCACGCCTGTTATTACATATGGGAAAGCTGATAACACTAGGATTTTTGTTTTTGCTTTATTATATGAAAATGTTCACCATATTAGAAAGCCGGTTTTTTCTTATTACTATTTGTATGTGAGTGGGACTATATGATTGTGCTATTTGCCCATTGATTTTATTTTGATCCACTACTAATGACCTTATGCTGATATTTGTGAATATCTTATTGCATTGATGACTTGACACTTTCTTGATTATTGATAACTTGAAGAGTCTAACATGAACTGTTCAGTCTCAACTTTTCTTTTATCTCTAAATTTTGAGGTGACATATCCTTGCAGATTGCACCTGATTGGAGGCAGGCATTGTCCCTCAAGAAAACAGTCGAAGAACAAATTGCAAAGGGTAAGTTACTTCTTTCTTAATCTCAAATCGCATTAACATTAACTAATGGCTTATGTGCTCATGCAGATGGTGTAATAGGAATTGGCATTACTGCAACAGCTGCGGGGCTTTTAGTTGGTGTCATTGCTGCAGCATTGGCCCGAAAGAATTGAATCTATACATGCTTGGATAATTGGTCTTTGCTTATTTTACTTACATCAGTAAACATTTTGATGTCAACAGGAAATGATCCTTATTTGACAACTACAGTTTTTAATATTTTTTTATTTGTTAGGAGAGTTTTTACCGCACATACATAAGTGAAAATACTTTATTTTCCCGTTTGTAAAAAAACAAATGTGAGAATGCTTGTTTATTATGAGAAATGATAATATTTAATAATAGCCATTAAACTAAAATTATCTATTCATATTATTTTTGTAGTTTATAAGTCTTACTCTTGAATGATTGTGTGTGTGTTTTTTTTTCATGTCTTAAAATAGTATGTGAACTCAATCTAAGTATACGTAAACTCAGTTCTAGTCCCTTAATGCAAAATCATTTTTGCACCACATGTAAGGTTTGAAGTTTTTAGATCTTATGCAAACTCAACTCAAGTTTAAGTTTGTTTACATAAACTCGACTCATGTGGCACATGTACCTTCTTAGTTTCTAGATCTTACTCCAACTCAGTTCAAGTACATTTACTTTAAACTCAGTTAAAGTTTGTTTATATAAACTCAACTCATGTGGCACATGTACATTCTTAGTTTCTATATCTCACTCAAACTCAGTTCAAGTACATATGTAAACTCAATTTAACTGTTAACACAAACTCAATTCAGGTACAACTAAATTTATGTTCCACATATGTACATTCCTAGTTTGTAGATCTTACTCAAACCTAGTTGAAGTGCATCTATGTAAACTCAATTCAACTATGTAAACACACACTCAATTCAAGTACAACTCAAACGTGTGCCACATGTACATTCTAAATTTTTATATCTTACTCAAACTCATTTTAAGTGCATTTATGCAAACTCAATTCAACTATGTTAACACAAACTCGATTAAAAAAATTCAAAGCAAACACTTTTATACAAACTTAGTCTAAGGGGGTGTATTGGATCATGATTCTAAGGGATTTTAAAAGACTTTTTTATCATGAAAAAGTTTTGTGGTATTCAATCAAGACTCTTCTCAATTTAAAAAAAGTCTTGTGTTATTCAATCAAGATTCTTTGTCATTTAAAAAAAGTCTTGTGGTATTCAATCAAGACTCTTAATCACTTAAAAAAAGTCTAGTGGTATTCAAAATCATTCAAATTTCGAAGG
>Ga0228710_1001224_pt1 | contig 37751 bp, 20 predicted proteins | sample MedpolnodulmetaG_FD_177995 | JGI IMG/M metagenome (GOLD analysis project Ga0228710, IMG submission 177995) | Root nodule microbial communities from Medicago polymorpha collected in Santa Monica, California, United States - pink nodules | ecosystem: Host-associated > Plants > Roots > Nodule...
AAATTTTTTAAAAAAAAAAAAAAAAAAAAAAAAAGATTCATTTGTTTTTTAAAATTAGAAGAATTGTATAATATATATAAATATATAAAAAAAAATTACTGAAGAGATTGGGACATTCAATTTCATATTTTATTACATGATAATTTATCATTTTATTATTTTTTGGTTTAATATTTTTATTAAATTAGATAACATTTAATTGAAATAACTTTCTTACATTAAAACTATCCGTCCAAACAAACCGTAGAAACAAAAGAGTATTCTTCAATCCCTTGTGTACTTTAATTTGTACGTGATCTTATCAGAATCAAGCTATCTAGTACCATATGCATCATATCTTGCAGACAAATTCCTTGTGTACAACTTAGCCATTTGAGAGAAGAAAAGTGTGTTGCAAAAACGAGATTCTAGATATTAGAAAGCTAGCACAAATTGGTTGGGCTCAATGCAAAGACAATTCAACGGCTAAACTTTATTGCACTGTAATTTGCATGGTGTGTGGCTTAGGGTTTTGGATTTTTCTTTAATTTTTTTTTTTTTAATTTCATGAGACAAGAGTTACTTGAATATATTTGGTTTGATATCTTGTGATAATGTCTTCTACACGTAGCAATATTTTAATTGACCGCAAAGTTGAATGTCGAACTATGCTTTATACCATCCATTTTATTGTTATTATTAAGCTTGGTCAAATTATAGTGGTGTGTCAATATTCATATGGAATCAACATATATCTTCACATAAAACTTAAGGGCCACGAACCGATTATGCAAATAGCAACCTAGCAGTAAAGTAGGATATGAAATTTGTGGACACAAGAAAAGTATAACAAAATTCACTGCGTTGGTTTGAATATCAAATCTTTTTTCTTCATTTTGGTATCAATTTAGAATATAATAATTTCAGCAGTTGCGCTTGAACTGGTGATGTAGGCCAAAATTCAGTCCTCAGTTCTCAAACAAGAGTTAGCCTTATATTAAGTGACTAAAACACAATATTATTAAGGATAAAATTCAGGTGCATCTCCTAATTTGGTATCAATATTATTTTAGTCAAGAATTTTTCAAAAAATACTCATAATAATTACCTTAATTATCTCAAATCCATAGTTTTTAAAAGTTTGTTATAATCACTAAGAATATTTGAAGTGAAGAACAAGACGAAAAACACAGGAAAATGGACTAACATTTTGTTCTAATATTAACTCTTAAAATTATGTATGTGGTTGTTAAATCAAACCTCATTATTTTAAATATATCATAATATAATTTATCTAAACTATCCATTTAAATTTATTTAAATGATAAAATATAATTGGAATTTGGAAGTCGGTGTAAACTATTTTACACTACAGATAAATGTAAATTAAATTCTTGTAATACTCTCTAACTTTAGAGACAGAAATACAAAACGCCTAGTGTATGTTAATGTTACTTTTTAGTTGGACCACGTAACTACTAACAGAAACTTTACAAGAAAGTTACTAAGATAACAAGTCTTGAATAAACATAAAAAAGTTAACAATAAAAGTGGAAAGAAGTTAATTAACAATTAAGTATTAGGTTGAAGTTGAATTACACTTGATTTTGAATTCATCTCGTTTGAGCTATATGCAATTTTAGCACCTCTAGTATTTATTAAGAGATTTTAGTCTCTCTATTTGAAAGCATAATCTAATATGATCCTATCCTTATATAGAATAAAATACGATCCCGTCATTAGTTTTCATTGACATAAATTCATTAAAGTCTCCTTGTTAATATATTTAGGAATTTGATAAAGTATATGTTTGTTTGCACACGGGTCTTTGAATTCTTGTGTCCCCAATGTAAAGTTATGTGTGTTGGAAATCAAGTGTGAGTGATTATGTTGCTAAATAAGTCATAATATCATTGATCCCATCATTAGTTATGTGTGTTGGAAACGTAGGAAATATAAGAGAGTAGACTCATATATCTAATGTTTTAAAGTTTTGGGTGGAGATGTGGTGTTTAAGTCTTTCAGTGGATCCGAACGTTTAGCTCACTACCGCTCCCGACGCTACTCGGTCTCCCCAACAAGTTGAGAAGCTCAAATTCTTTGTAATGAGTAACCATGTAATGGGAAAACAAATCTGATTGTGTAGAATGTGAGATTAGTATTTCAAGAGAATAAATAGAAAGCTCGTCGTGCAACCAAACATACACCTACACCGAGTGTTACTAATCGTCTAAACTTCAAATTAAAAATGAATGATTTTTTAAATGAAACAAGGACCATGGAGTGAAAAAGTTATAGACTAAGGAAGTTAGATTTCATGAGTCACAAACACGACCAAAATATTCCTCTAACTTTAACTTCCAAATATCACACACCCGATTCCTTCTTTTCCACTTTCATTAATGTTCACATTTGGCAACCGTCAAGATATGGATGAAAAGGGTGAATGAATCAGTTTTATTTATAGAAAGAAAAGTAGTATGCAAGCAACTCTTTTTTGCTGCATAAACTTTTTAGTAACAACTTTATAACTTTTATTTTCTTGGTAAAATAACTACTTTATAACTAATATATGCTTTGAGATGGGTCTAGCCGTTTAGGTATTATTTTATTAATTATTTTTAAGAGTGCTTTGATATTTTTCTTCCTCACCATCATCCCACTATGTGTGTTATTCTCATCAACCATTCACAACAACTTACTAAAGCCTAGCTAGTTATATGCATGCACATTTTGCTCTCTTTATTCCCTTGCATAGGTGCTATAAATATCTTTGTCTCCTTGAGATGATTTCTTAATATACTCGATCAATTATGGAAAGGGATAACAAAACCAATTTGGGTGTGTAACCATTTTGCAATTGAATATGAGTAAATGACCTATAATATATTGGTAACAATTTATAAGTTATAAGTGTTAATTAAGTTTTTAATCCCTTTTGAAAATATAAGTGTTTTTGTCCCAATATTTTTAAAATATGTTGTTGGGAGTCTTTATATCTTTTGAAATATATTGTTTGTGATCCTTGTAGTTAAAAGCAAATGGAAGACTAAAACCGAATTAAAGGTTACAAATGGTATATTTTAAATTTTAAATGACGTGTTAGGGTGTAGATTCGAATCATCCAATTCTCCACACTTAATGTGTGTTTGGCATGGCGTCATATCAAACGAAATCACGGCAGATTCCCACATTAGCGCTAAAACTAAGAATTCAAACTTGTCATTTTTCACATTCAGAAAAGCTACAAACATGAGTTTGACACTTCCACCGCCAAACCAAATTGATGCTTAATATGTGGAATTATCACCACTAAATTATATCTTTTGCAAACAAAATAAAAGTAAATTTTAGACAAATTAAAGAACAAATAGTTTTTTCTAAAGAAACAAAATAGATATCTAATTAAAATTAAAATAATACATATCTAACCAAATGCCAAAAGCATGGATAACATTACCATTCTCATCACCATGCATGAAAACAAAGTTAGGGTAACATAGCTTCCCATAGACTCTTTGTTCTTGCTTTTTAACTGAAAAATCGCGTGGCAACACCATAGATCATTTTTGTGAAAAAGAGAAAATGACTACACATGACAACGATTGTTTCGCTCATATTTTTAACACGAAATATTTCTTTGCTTTTTTTCTTTATTAAAAAAGTGAACTCAAAGAATATAAATTGAACGAGGAAAAAAAACTTACTTTACGTTGATTAGTTGATGAGGAGTTGTATCATATCCTCCAAGGACTTACTTAACTTCCACTACCGACGGAGAATCTCTTTGATGGATGATATATAAGTATCAAAGACTTACTCAATTTCCATTATCGACGTAAGAACCTCTTTGATAGATGATATATAAGTATCAGGTAAGCCATTTTTGAGTTTGTAGGGGTGGTGTATCCATTATCGACGTAAGAACCTCTTTGATAGAAGATATATAAGTATCAGGTAAGCGATTTTTGAGTTTGTAAGGGTGGTGTATCTCAAGTCATTTGTTGAGGAGTTTAAGGTCCAAATGGAGAACAAACTAATATATTAACATTTGTCTTTAAAAAAAATAACTATTTTTTAGTTTAAGACCTGCCCTGATCTTGGTGAACCTTCTAAACCAGTTAACTACGAATTTTAATTTGGGATTTTAAGAGTTTATTTTATGAATATGATATACGGAGATTTTTGTTAATAAAAATTATAATTTGTTGATTTGAACAATGTTACTCCAACATTAAAAATGTTAAAAAAACAATTTTAACAAAAGCTTAAAGAAAAGGATATCGGTGCAAATATTTGATAACTTAAACAACCATTTGTAAAAGAAAAAACTTAAAATACAAATTTGTTATAAATATTTAACTTTTTTTTAGTAATATAAATATTTAACTTAAAAGGGTTGAAGATTGTATTTGACGTAAAAAATATTTAGATAGTATGTTTAGCTACTAGGAGTTAGTAAAATACCTCAAGTCATTGTAATCCGACATTCTAAAATTATGTACATTTCTCAAGATACGAAGGTAAAAGAGAGTTGAAAATTTCTCACATACTTCTAACAAATAATGATCAGTTTTTTACACTTTTTTTTAAGGTACAAATTGGTCACTTAAATGTTAAAAGTGTGAATTTCATCCCTTAACAATTAATAGTGCATGTTTGACAAAGTTACAAGTTGGTTTCTTTCGTTAAAATGCATATAAACAATTTTGGTTTATGCACAATGTGAAAGATGAAAACAACTTACCTCTATCAGCCATTTATTTCCTCTTTCTCTATTCTTTGTTGGTCTTTCTCTTCTTTCTTTCAATCCTATTCTTTTTTAAATGTTCACATTCCCACTTTTTACATCTGGTTCACTCATGATAGAAAGACACATTTGTAAATATGGTGAGTTGCAGAGTGTGATGGAGTAGACCCAACTTGTATTAATGTTGTCAAGTTAAGTGTATGTTTGATTCTACGTTCACAAAAATTGATTTTGAATGGATTGAGTTTGGTAAAAAGTGAGTTGAAGATAAAAGGATTTATGTTTGGATACATTTTTGTAAAAGTGAATTGAACAATAAATTTAAGTGTAAAATTCAATTTTAGAATTAGAAACTATAATTTCTTTTTTTGGGTTACCGTAATATTAGTACGAAGTTTTCATCACCGTTTAACCGTGACTAATCTCCATTTGGAAATTTATGGGGCACACAAGATGGGTTCTCCCCTCTCAACAAGTATTTTTTTCATACGCAAGAGCCAGAAATCGAACTTTTGACAATATGTTTAATGAGCTCAAGTCCCTTACCACTTGGACCAATCCATTGTAAATAGAAGGTATAACTTATAGCTTCAAATAAAATAAATTTTTGGAGGCAAAATCAATTCGATTTTAGAAAAATCAAACATGTCAAAATCAATTATACATCTCTGGAATCAATTATACATCCTCTAGACCTATATAATCCTTTGGGGAGCATAATCCTCTAGATCTATATATAGTTTGAATTATTCACCCAATATTATCAACTCAAAAACAAGTTAAGAGCTAAAAAGGTAACTAAGCCTTTAAATTTGAAAGTCTTATGTGTAAAGACCCCAAGCATTGTGAAACTTCATAAGCCACAGATTTTAGGTTTATATCACACAATTTCCTTAAAGTGTAATTTGTTGTCGAAAAGCAAAATCCTTAAGAGTGTAACTGTATAACTAAAAATAGTGAATTCTTAAGGACGATTAGATAACAGTCAATATTCTAATCCTTTCAACTGTGACATCAACCCAAATCTACTAAAGTAAACTTAATAAAAAAAATAATGGATTTTTATAATTAATCAATAATTAAAAATGAAAGCTTAACAAGTAAGTCAAAATTAACAAGCATCAAACTGTAAAAAAATCTCAACTAACAAACAATTATAACAACAAAAGAGCAATTATAACAACTTAAATAAATATATTATATCATTATTTATAAGGTAGCAAACTTTAGTTGATAATAATAAAACTAGAGCTGCGGGTTACATGTTCATTATCCTTGCAACCTCTTCAACCCTATACACACTTTTGAGTAAAAAAAACATAAAGAAATGGGTTTCAATGCTGGGTAATAAATATACCAGCATCACCCATCACATTACACTTTATAACATTTAATACAAACACCCCCCTCCCATTCATCTTACATTTCATATATTAAACTAATAATATAAAATATCACTTTCACCTTTACTTTTCCTAAACTACCCAAGTTTAACTTTCTTTTTGAAACCCTACTACTACTATACCCACTTCAAAATTTTCCCGGGAAAATAAAGGAAAATTTGAAGGAGGGAAACTTAGACAAACAAGTCAAAAATAGGACAATAGAAAGTAATGGTTGTTTAAATTTTGTTTTCCTTCTTTTTAGACTCGGAAATTCTTTCCGGTGAAGGTTTGTCCAAATTGCCAATGAGGTGGTGCAATGTTCATCGATGTTGATGTCCGACGGTCACTGCCGGTAACCCTAAAAGAAAGGGCCTGGCCAACAAATACTGCGTTGGATTGCCAGTTTTGCCCCCAGTTACGACTCATTGGCATCCATGCAGTGTTGGTTCCTTTAACACTCACGCGCACGATATCCCCTGCACCCGCGACATTGGTGATTAGAACCAAGTTAAAGTAACGGAAACCGTTGACTGTGAATCTTATGCCTCCTGCTTTTCTGCATGGTACCCTGCAATTCAATCAAATAAAACTATATCAAAACATTGTATTGATAAAAAAATGGAAATTATTTTGTTCCAATGCAATGTATATCAAGCCATAAATAATGATATCACATGTGCCATACTGTCCAACTAATGTATAATATGCAATAAAATTATTTTACTAAAAGATTGATACAATATGTGATATTGTTAAATGTTACTATCAAATTTAAAATTAAACAAATTAGGCATGATTCAAGTGGTTGAACTGAATTATTCTAGGAATTTGAACTAAGTGAGTGAGGTACTTGTAATTTTTATTTGATGTTACAAACCCCCAAAAAATTGAACCTTTATCTAAGGATGTGTGACCTAACATAGGTATGGAACTGTGAAAGATGTTTTTTTCTGACTTTAAATCCAGATTTTCCGGAATTATGTATTTTTCTATAATACCCTCAAAGTACTAAAGTGAAAAAATTGCTAGAATGACTATAATACCCAAAAGAACTACGTTTGTTGCTAAATTGAGGTTATTTTAGTCATTTGGCACTGACCACCGAAACAGTAAAGCATATGTACCAAAACACCGAAAGAACACAAAAGTGATAAAGAGCACAAAAGTTATAAATGAATTTAAATTAATTTGGTAACATATTAATTTCACAAATAATAATCAAATTAAAATACACTTTCACCAAATTAGTTTTTTTATCTATACACGTAATATACATCTAATTGCAATATTAGTAACCTTAATGGTCCTTATGAAAAGTTTATTATAACACAAATATTTATTACTCAACATGGCTAGAAGGAAAAAAATGTCTCTTGGTTCCTATTAATGTGTGTGAAATCGACAAAACAGTTGAATGGGACTATGATGAAACAGCTGAGGAGATTCTAACACAATTTCTTGTTTGTTTCCTAAGAAAACAAACAATATTTGGAAAGAAAACTTTGGCAAAAAAAAGCAAAACTTTTTTTCACATTTTCTGTGTTTTGTACTATCTGTGGGGGCGGTTCCTTAACTATGCAAGCTCATAATTTCAGAAATTTCCAAAAAGAAAATTACTTATTTATTACAAGTCATTTATTAATAAATGAAAAAAACTAGTAGTGTATTTAATAGTCTATTTAATAACCTTTAATGTATAAATATGTCAAAGTTTAAAATGACTCGTTCATTTAACAAATGCCGAAATTGTTAAACTAGATATATGTAGCGGCTCGGGTTCTCAAACCCTAGACTAACTTTATGTGCGTGAATTTATGTGATGTTTACCACTTTGTCTATAGACACGACAATTGTTTTAAAGGAATCATTTAAGGAAATGAACGAAAAAGAAAAGAAAGAACAAAATTTTCTTTCAAGCTTAATTTTGTTCCCTTATTTTCTGCACTACAAAACAATGGAAAAGTTTTGAACTTGAAAGCAACCCAGCAAAGCAAAACAAGAGACAAAAAAAGGGTTTGTGATCAAACTCACCGGCGGTAAGCGACGGGGACGATTCCGGCACGATATTGAGCGATCTTGAGGAACATAGGCATAGCAAGATCAAAGTGAGGTCTAGGTGGGTTGCACCAGCCACCATTGTCACTAGGTTGAGCAAAATTTGGAGGACAAAAGTTTGTTGCAGTGATTAAGATTGATGGGTTTCCAGGGTTACACCAACGTGGATCTTGGTCACACTTGAGTTCAAAACATGCTCCACAACTTAAGCCATTGTTGAATAGTGCTGTGCTTAGTGCTGCTGTGTTTACTCCATAGCCTTGGCTGTATAGGTTTCCATATCCACAAGCACCGCCTGAAAATACCAAAAAAAAATATTTATTAACATAAAGTTCATTGTCTTGGTACGACACTGACACCAGACACCAGACACGACACTGTCACAAGACACAAGTAAAAATTTGAAGGAAAAAAAATCAAGTCATGTCAGACACTGAGTTCAGTGTCTGACACCCGACTTGCCTTCAATCAAAAGTGTATTATAAGTGTTTTAGAAATTTTTATAAAAAAAATAAAGTTGAGTTTTTTGTGTTTTTTTTTATGAAAGAAATGGAGTTTTTTGTTTAGATTTTGCAGATAAATGGAAAATTTTGAAGTAAAGATTGTGTATTTATGTTATGGAAATGGTTTTTGAGTATAAGGGTAGCATAAAAATGAAAACTTTGGTTAGTACTATAAGTGGGTTTGGAGAATGGTTATGAAATTATGAAACAGAACAACATTTTATTAGGAAAAAATAAATAAAAATAGGAATTTAGCTAAACATGCTTCAAAAATTGTTGCATGTGAGTAGTTTTTGTATGTAATTGATAATGCAAAATGTTGTTTGCAGTGATGAATAAGAAGATGGAGGTGATTTGAGGAAAAGAGGTAGTAGAAAACAGAGGAAAACAGGGGAAAACAGAGGAAAAACAGAGTTAAAGGTTGTTATACCCATTGTTCCAGAGGCATCACTACCACCATAGAAAGTAGCATGAGCACTTGTCCAAGGGCCACCAGTATAAACACCAGGGATTCTAGCAGTTGTTGCAGCAAAAAGTGTGGCTAATGATGCAATGGTGAGGAGAAGAATTCCAGCCATTGCAAGAGAGAGAGGGTTAGTTAGAGAGAGAGAGTGAGTAGGTTGTGTTGTTTGATTTGGGGATGAGTGGAAAGTGTGAAGGTGAGGGGGTACTTATGGAGGGAGGGTAAGGAGTGGTGGAATTAGGTTATGGACCTGCAGGTGCAGTAGTTTTTTTGAAGTTATTGCTTACCATCTAATTAATGGGCCTTCTATTCACCAAACACAAAAAAAGGCCTACTTTTTACATGTGATCCTATGGTCTTTTTTGTTTTATGGTGAATGTGATTTTATTGTTGGAAATTGGAATTGGAATTTTGGTTACATTTTTATAAATAAAAAAAAAATTAGGAAAAGGATACCTCTACATCTTGTAAGTGTAGTTTAATTGATAACTATCAAGGATATTATGTGCAGGGGTCGGATTTGAACGTCGAATTTCTAATTTTTTTTTATACATAATATGTGTAAATGTAGTCACTAAGTTTGATTTGTAACCCATTGTAATTCTTTTTAGTTGGAGAAATTAATTTATACAGTTGCGCATAGAAAATATTCGATTCACATGGAAAAAAAAAAAGAAATATTTATAATATATATTTTGTTTGGGGAACTTCTACGGTACACTCATAAAGTGAGGTGTATCGGTACTCTTCCTTCCTAATTTTCTAAATAATGATAATTTTTTATGTAATAAATAGCTATTTGTCAATATTTATATTTTATAGAACATCATTTCATAAGAAAAAACATCATTTCATTGTTTATAAGAATCATAGTAATTTTTAGTAAAAATAATAAATATTCTCAATTATGAGTGATAAAAATTCAAAAAAAAATTATAATTTTATTTCGTTGACACTTTTGATGAATAAGATTTGGTTATTCTAATTATAAATGATAAAAAATAATATTTTTCTTCAAAAAACAACTCATTTAACTATTAATTTAAAGAGTGAGTGTGCCGGTACACTCAAATATATTGGGGGTACCATAGAATTTGCCTTTTGTTTAATTTAATCTATTACTATATATAATGATAAAATTTGAATAGGTAGAAAATTTGTGTTCAAGTGCACATGTTAGTGACTAAATAGGTAGAAAAATTACCTAAGAGCGTTAAGATGAGATGACACGGATCTCTTCTAATTTAATTAAAGTCCTGGTTTTGAATCTAGCTTTCGCCATGCAGCAGTTGCTCATGAAAGATACCTGATTTACGTCCAAAAATAATAATTAGGTACAAAAATTATGTTGAAAATTGTGCATTCCATTTTTTTTTCAATTTTAGAATTTTTCATTTCCAATACAAAATTGTGCAATTTTTTTTCAATTTTAGATTAATTACAATCAACTATTTTTATAATTTATAATTTGATCAATTTTCACTTATATTTCATTTGGGAGGGAGTATGCATCATGCATGATTAATGAGAAAAACTATTTTTAGTACAATTTGAGATGAATATACATGTAGTTTATGGAGAAAATTTTGGGTTCAAACTCAAATAAAGATCTATGCAAACATAAGGTTCAATAATGTGTTTGAACCCGTTCATTATAAGGTTTTTTTTTTTTTTTTCTAAAATGATTTTGAAGTTTTTTCAAAATTACATTTGCAGAGTACGTTGGATAAAGATCAACTACTCCTACTTTAAATTGCTTTTTATATCAAATTGGTAAAGCTTTCTAATTTTTACATTATATATAATAATCTTCTTTTTTGGCAAGGTTGTATATTTTGATGGAAAATAACCGGAATCTTCTTTTCTTGGGAGTTTCTAATTATTAAGTTTTTGGAGTTTCTTATTTTACTCATTTTAGAAGCATTTTTTGTAATAATATAATTGCTTAGTTTTTTTGTTTTGTTTTACCTTTTCTTACAAGAAATGTTTTGGGGGCCATGTATCTATTATTAATTATCAATAGAAACATGAACTGATGTGCATGTGCATCACACATGCTTCTTCCTGATGTTATACTGTTTAAGGTCAGAATGAGAAATGCAAGTTGAAGATCAATTTAGGGAGAAGTAATGGCAAAAAGCACATGATGCATTGCATCATTTAAAGACATAAGCAACAAAAAAATTGATATGAGAGAATAAGCAGGTCCCGCTCTTGATTTCACGCTATTACCATGATTCGTGTTATCCACAATGCAAGCAAAGTTTAGTTTTATTTAGCTACTTATCATACAAGTTATTTAAGATCCAATTTGTGGGCCTCTTATTTGAGCAATATCAATTACTAAAAAATGTTTATTTTGATCATAACGAAGTGAATGTCACGATGTTTATACTTTGGCATCATAAATAAATGGTAAAATATATATTTTGATCATTTGAGTTTGACAAAAATGTCGGGTTAGTCTTTTACGTTTTTTTAAGTTACAAATAGATTCTTTAAGTTATTCTAAGGTGCTGTTTGATCCGACTTTTTTTCCACTTCTCTACAATTTTAAAGAGAATGTAGACCAAACACAATATCAATTAAGTGTTTATTGAATAAAAACAAAATATTGTAAACGTTTTTTTATTTATTATGTTAATTCATAATTAATTCAAAGATTTATACAATATTTTGCAAAACAACTTTTAACTTCTTTTTTTTAAGGAAAAACAACTTTTAACTTAAAAATAGTTTTGAAACTTAAAAAAATTAAAGTAACCAAACAACTTTAACTTATTTCTTAAAACCCTTAATTTTAACTTTGTTTTAAAATAGCTTTTAGACTGTAGAAAAGTCAGGACAAACAATGCTTAAATTTTAAATAGGTCTTTTAAGTTTTTGTAAGTTTCAAATAGGTTCTTTAAGTTATTATTTAATGCACATATTTGAAATTTTTAAGTTTTTATGATTCAAATAGGCCTTTAAAAGGGTAACAAGAACCTATTTGAAATTTAAAAAACTAAAAGGACCAATCATGTATTTTTTTTCAAATTTAAATGACCAAAATAAATATTTTGCCTAAATAAATCTATGGTCTCGGTAACGAGTGTCCATGTTCATTCAAAATTCTCAATTATTCATTAAAAAAATTAAATACTTTAATATACAAATACATGAGTTTTCATAAAAACTTATTATTAAAGAATGTCTTCGAATCACTCATAATATATCCGTGCTCAATACATAATTTGCCAAAATTAGAGTGCAAATAACATTAAATTAAAAACAATGAACTCATCATTAAACTAACTTTTTTTGAGTGTTTTTCTCCAGATTACAAGGTTGAAATTTAAACAAACATTTTTATTGAGAGTAAACCATAAACCACTAATATTACAGAAGCTAAACATATATTAACTCTAATCAAAATACATCACTATAAATAAATGGGTCTCGTCTCCCAAGCGTGAAAAAATTATTCACTTCACTACTTGCTAGCAACATAATTACCCAATTTGTTCATACATGAACACGTTTTGTCTTGGATTGATAACAGGTATGGCTGAAATTGTTAAGTACTATATTTTGTACAAGAGGAATTATTGTTAGTTAGGAAGTATCATATATGACTTTGATCATTTTGCTCATATTCAATCTATTACACGTGATGTTTTAACTAGTTAAGTGACTCTTAACCGATTAAGCAACTGAGTTTAATTGATTAAATGATTCTAACCAATTACATAAAACGCTTTAATTTTTTTTGGTTATAAATGTTATAATAATCATTCAGGTGACCCTTTACTGGCAAAAGCTGTTTAAAATGAAATATTATGCCAAAAATAAATAGAAAATGAAAAATAGTTTAAACTTTAACGACCTCCTTTTGATATCCTCTTTGGATCAGATTGTATCTCTACCAACCAAATAATTGGGTTTAAGTGGTTAATAAATTTTATTAAGTGATGAATTGTATAGGAGAATTCGAGTTCAATTCATGAATGAAACAATTCTTTTTCAGACTATACATATCTAACGACCGAACTTTGAATTACTAGGGTCTTATTCCCCAAAAATGGAGGGTTGATACCAAAATAGATCACATGTCTACCATATTATTATTATTATTATTATTATTATTATTATTATTATTATTATTATAAGCAAATGGGGTGCATATCGATCTGCAACATCCTAAATAGATTAATTAAACATAAACAGTACAAAAGGCTGAGGGACATAAAGCTGACCGGTGAACCAAAAAACGAGCAACTCGAATGGAAGATAAAATACAAACCTAAGGTAAATAGAAAGAATTAAACCAGATTACAGTCCAAATTTAGAGTCAGACACTCATGCACAATTGTACAATCCAGCACACCCGCATATGGGCCAATATACAAATTGCAAAAAGAATGCAAAGTGGAAAATGACGAGCACCGAAATTTGGATTTAGATAACGACAACGACTACTCACTGAGACGACTTAGACAATAGTAAGTGGCCAAGAATTGACATGAAAAACTCTAGATCACAAGCCAAGCCTTTTTGAGCAGCTCAGAAATAGAAACTATGTTCGCCGGGCTAACCAAAACTAATCCAAGCGAACATATAAACCTAGATCCATGTGATGTGTAACGAATCGGATATGTTGCAAATATGGCAAGTGTACCAATCGTTAACCAAGTAATAAAGTGATAAGTAGAGTATCGTATCAACAGGGATTGTCGTTTTGTCCAAACAATTCGCGTTACTTATTTTTCTAGGTTGACGGTATAAAAGTTAGGTTGCAATTTTTACCTGTTTGCAACAGAGCGAGTTTACCTGTTTTGGTTGTAGAAAAGTGAGCAGTGGTAAGGATTCTTTGAATCCCCTCTATATATTTGTTGTTGGATAATAAGTAAAAGTATGTCGTGTTTATTTATCTTAGGTAGACCATACAAGTGATGAGACCGTTGGGACGTTACTAACCTACTTGGTCAATCCCTCCGATGGCTAACTGCACCTGCTGATCGCACAGTCATCCTTACGTGTGGGGTCTTGCTAATTCAAAGGTAATTGAAACATAAACTTAAATTGGCTTTCTAGTGTTTCCCAAGGCAATGAAGGCCAAGGTTCCCTTAGGTGTGCCCATTTATGAATCTTAGGACACTCATAGCACACTTTCTCTACGCTTTCTTAGTGGTTCTACAAACAGGCAGCCCTAATCTACGTATACCTTACTAAGGGTTTCAAGAGAATGGTTCTATTAGGTTATAACTTATATCAGACAGCTAGGTACTTGTTTCCCTAATTACTAACCAGTTAATATCTAGGTCTGTAAGGCACCACCCGACTCAATGGGCATCATCCACTAAGTACCTACGTCTTGGTTCAACAATTCTTATGGCATATTTGGCTAGTTAATAATCATTTACTTCCTAGATATATAGTTATCAGTAAAGGGATATAAATATCAAGATATAAGCATCCAGTTAGTGATAGCAATATTAGGACCTATCACAACCTAAGTATCTAATCTAGGGTTGCACCTCTCACAGTAATAAACTACTTCCTAATAAAACTTAATAGAGAACAGAAGAATAAATAAAATAAACGACATATTAAATAAATAAATAAACAAATAAGCATGCAACCAAGAAACTAAGGAAACTGATAGTACGACAAACCTACATAGTCACGAAAAAAATCATCCAACAAAGACAAAGGCATGGAATCTTACCAAGCAGAACCCACAACCGCATGCCCATACTCAGCTAATTTATCCGCACAACAGTTTCCCTCCCGATAAATATGTGAGCAAATAGTCTGGAGACCCAATTGAAAACAGTTATGCCAACGGGTTGGAAGATATAAAGGAACAATATCAACATTCTTAAAAGCCTGAACCACATAAGTCGAATCGTTTTCTATCCAAATATTGTGCCAAGACTGAGAAGCCGAATATTCCAAAGCAAGAATAATACATGTTAGCTCCACCTCAAAAACAGAAAAATCACTAAGATTACTTGCAAAACCGCCAAGGCAAGTCCCTCTATGGTCCCTCAAAAGACCTCCACAGGAAGCCAAACTACCTGTTAGAGAACCGTCCGTATTAACTTTAATCCAACCAGCAGTGGGGGGTTTCTAAGTTACAATAATAATCTCCTTGAAGCGCTTGTAATATGGGGAAACATTAAAATTATCCAACATAATTTTATCTTCCTAACCACGCAAGCAATAACCATGAGACATGTTGCCACTAAGCGCCATGAGAGAAAGAATAGTGGATTGTGTCGCATGCAAAGTCACATTGTTCGTGCTGAAGCGAAGGATGTTTCTAGCCTTCCAAATAGCGTGCGGTATGGATGATCGCCGCAACAAAAACATCTCACACTTACGAATTACACACAGCCAGGATGCAATCCAAAACCGCGGCAATGTTAGCCAAGTCAATTGAAAAGTGCAACCGAGTCTCTAACCAACACCACAAATGCTTGGCAAAATCGTAAGTCAAAAATAAGTGGGAGGAGGTCTCGTCTGTAGCGTAACAAAGAACACAAAGACACCAAAGTACAACCTCGACATTGCAAATTCTCATCAGTTGGAAGCTTACGATGCATAAGGCGCCAAAAAATAAAAGAATGATAAGGTGGAATGCAGGGGCGCCAAATAATAGAATGCCATACCAAACCAATTTGCGGCTGGTGCAAGAAAGAAAAAGCTGTCTTTGTCCTGGCACATCACCAAACACATATTTGTTCCATAATTTAAAAAGCAGCCTTAACACGCTGTAGTTTAACTTGCAAGCGGTGCATATCACTGCCAACCACGCTTGTGCCAACAATCCAACACAAGACACCTATAATCATCATGGGTTGTCAACGCCTTAAAGAATTTAAAGGAAGACCGACGAGGGACCGTTGAATACTCAAGAGACACCAAAAGCGGGTGTTGTAAGTTTACCCTTGAAGTTTACAACCGTTGAATACGCCTTGAAGTTTACCCTTTATATAAACGATTTTATTTACAAACTAATCATTCTTTATTTAATTAAATAATAAAAACTTTTAAATATCTATGAACTATTTTGTTGTAACATTTTTCTTCTCTCTCTCTCAAAGAAGGGTGATTTATGATCAATTTTAACATAAAATCACCCATCTGAATTGTTTTTTTTCTTTCCAATATTTTTTCGTTTCTTTTTGTGATTTCATCATCTTTGGACAACTCTGTTTGTTTTGATTTTCTATTTTGGTGCGGCGTATTTCTGAATTTCCATTTTAGTGCGATGTTTATTTGATTCAGTTTGAAAGATTAGCTTTGAACAAGTGCATATTCAATCAATGACTTTGACGTCGTCAACATTGCAGATCCGAAGACATGACTATTTTGGAGACTTAACTATAATCATATTTGTAAGCATGTATACTCTGTCATTTTATGCTATTAACGTGGATGATGTCAGTTTGTTTGCAAATTCATTCTTTTTGTTTTTAGCAACTTTAAATTTATATTATATCGATATATTTTTTTCAATTTGAATGAATGAATATTGGTTATTTTTGACAAGAAGCATGTTAGAGCGCATCTTGACGCCAATAATAATAATACTGGAAATGATTAATACTATTTTGGACAAAATTATCATTAACAACTAATTTTTTTTTCAAATTTAAATCTAACTCTATACTAAACAACAACAACCAAATCTTAACATACTAAGTGAGATCGACTATATGGATTGATTACGCCATAGTATTCTATCATAAAATCATATTTGGATCAAACTCATTAACCTCTATATTACAAACATTTATATTTATACTTTTAAACAAGTCAAAATTTCATATACAACATTGTTCATAATTTACAAACATAAATGCAAAGAAACGAACGAAAAGACAGTCAAGTGGGTGCTCGTCTTTTCGCTAGTTATAAATAAAGGAAATACAAACATTTATGATGACTTTTTTCTTTCCAAGTTTACCCTTTATATAAATGATTTTATTTTCAGATTAATCATTCTTTATTCAATTAAATAATAAAAACTTTTAAATATCTAAAATTACAAATTTGTTGTAACATTTTTTTTCTACTTTTAAAACTTTGCTTAATTTTTTTTCCATTATATTATTCATTACCAAATAATTTAATTTTTTAAACTAGTGAACCCCTCTCTCTCTCTCTCTATATATATATATATATATATATATATATCCCCTTACTAAACCCTAGTTGTCACCACTTTTCTTCGTCTTCACATACCAAAGATGGGTGATTTATGATCAATTTTGACATAAAATACCATCTAAATTGTTTTTCTTTCGATTTTAGTTAAATAAGTGATTTCTACATATTTTCAATTTCATTTTGCCTATAAGAATGTTATTTTGTTTGTATTATTCAAAAATATAAGAATTTGTTATTATTTTTTTTAAAGAGGAGACAATTTATATTTGGAAAATCTGAAGAGTCATGGATGTAATGTAAGAAAAAGGAAGAAGGGTCATGAAAGCCAATTACAATTCAAAATGCATGGACATAGTAGAAAAAACAAACTAAATCAATGTTGAAAAAAGAATCATAAAGAACACAGGAGGATCAAAATGGTGTATACTCCGTACATCATAACTCCACACAGCACACCCATGTGCATTCCCAAATCCCAGTTCCTGGTTTTCATTACTTTCCCATTGGTACATGCAAATAAAAATGGGGACATAAAATAAGCAAAAATAATAAAGTCAAAATTAACAACACGTTTTTTATATAATATTTAGATTTTTCTTTGACAAAATAATATAATTCTTTAGATAAAAAGAGTGGGAATTAACTTTAGCAATAATTCTCCTAAAACACCTTTTGCAACTTCTTGGATAATTAAGTCAATAATGAGAATGTACTACTAGATAAAAAGAGTGGGAATTAACTTTAGAAATATTTTAACACACTCGATCTCATTCAAACACAAGTATTTTTGTACTTATCTTTTTTTTCTTTTTTTTTTTATCGATTTGCTTTCTTTTATAAGTTGATTCCTTTATGTGACATTAGCTTAGTAGTTCAATATTCTATACTATATGATCGCTAGAGTAGTTTGAAATTCCATTTGTTGAGAAATATAGTTCCTTTTTTTCACTGTAATCATTTGATCAAAATGAGAATCATCATTAAGTGTTTGTTGGCTAACATATTATATGATTTTTTTTTCATATTTTTTTTTATGAAGATAGAAATTATTATTAGTCGAAGTGACACTAGTGAGAAATTGACAAAGTTACAACCATCTTTAAAAAGATTTAAATCGTGTCCCTTGAAGTTGCAATGTCAAACTCTTTCAAATGAGTTAACATTTCCTAAACGAACATATCATCTAATCACTTGAACAAATAACCAATCCATCGACGAAACAATCAATTTACTGGATATACGACTAATTAGCTAAGAGCCTAATTTGCACGACGAGAACATATTCATAACACATGCTAAGTCAATTTATTTCCAACTCGGCTCTCAACTAGGGATGGGCAAAAAAAATCAAAAAACCGAACTAAATTGAACGAAAAAAAAATTAAACTATTACTAACAACTCTGGAACTGAACTGAAACAGTTTTGTTTAGTTCCAAACAGTTCAGTTCGATTCGAAACAGTTTGGTTCGGTTCAGAATAGTTTGGTTTGGTTTTAAACTTCTAAAATTCGATTTTGTTTGGTTTTTTTATATTTTTTCAACGATACCAATAATAACAGTTTGGTTTGGTTCAGAACTGTTCGGTTCAGTTTGAAACAGTTCAGTTAAATTCGAAATACAAACAGTTCGGGTCGGTTCAGTTATTTTAAATTTTGTAAACAGTTTAGTTCAGTTCAATTCAGTTTTTATCCCGAACAGAACCATTGCCCACCCCTGCTTTCAACCGTTGAAACAAAAATTAAGGATTGTTTAAAAAAAAAACCAACTCGTATAAAGGGAAGACCTTTGAAATCACGATAATTAGAATTTATTGTTACGTCCCGTAGTGTAGCTCGGCTGATAGCTATCACAAACAATATTTGCAAGGATCGGAGTTCAAACCTCAAATTCACCGCTTCTCCACACTTTAAAAAGTGTGTGATCTAGCCAAGTGATTTTATTGCCATAAGAATATTAAAGACGTTTATTTTAACAACCAATAGGTAGAAAAGGCTTGTTTCTTTCTTACCAACTTTGTGGTATTATTGCTTTGTCAAATTTGAGAAACAAAGTAGCACTCACTCAACTCATTGATGAGTCTCACAATCACACCCACAACACATAACGGTGGCAGTTTTAACTCATCTCACACTTCTCATTCTCATTAAAATCCAAAGGAAATGATGGGTGAATACTGCCACCTAAGCATTGAAACTTGTAAAGTGAGACCCAGTCACCGACGAACCAGATCTAGCATATCTTCCACGTCAGCACGTGGTTCTAACCACAAAGTCACCAACCATTGCATGCCAAGACATGTGAACGTGCCACCAAGATCGTCCCCCCATGTTATGTTAAGTCCCATGTGATTCTCTATACTTCTCTATTCTTTTATATATATATTTGTCATTTCTATTTCCATCTAATTTCATTAAATTTTCTCAATCTCTCCCACACCTTCCCATGACCCAAAAGTTTATTTTATTTGACTAACCTTATCTATGCAATTATCATATTCACAATTGATCACCATTGCACACGTGATTTTGTTTTTTACCAACAAATTAAAACAACTACTACTAATAGATAAGTGTTATGATCACTCTCTTTTTAACATAATCGCTAACAACCATTCTCTTATTGAGTTAAATTCATGTGGGTATCACACTTGAAAACGGATCTCGCGTAAAATAGTGAGACCCACATGTAATTTATCCAATAAAAAAATAAGTGTTAGAAAGAAAGTGTTCTTAATATATTTCATAATAATAATAATTATAATTAGTGTCTTGTTAACGAGTGCCCCCGGGGCACTCTTTAAGCATTCCAAATTAGGAAATTATTTTTTTAAAAAATCAAATAGTTCAATTTCCAATGCATTGAATACACAAATTTTCATAAAAAGTTACGATTTAAGACCCTTAAAGAGTACTCTGGAGGTACTCATTAACATTTCCCTTATAATAAAGGTTATGCTAACAAACGGCTCCTAAGACACTTGTTAATGATTAAAAAAATAAAACAATTGGAAAGTTTCATATATACAAAGTTGATTTTTAAAGGTTAATAATAATAATAATAATAATAATAATAATAATAATGATGATACTCCTCAAGGTGTAGCTTGGACTAGTTGAGCTTGACGTTCAAAAACCCAATTTTAGAAAGAGAAATGATATTTGTACAACATTTTTGTAATAACTTTTTGACAACATTCTCTCGCATACTCACATGATATCCTTTTTCTCTCTCTTCCTTTTTCTCTCTCCATTGTTTTTGACCAATAAGAAGAGATAAAAACAAAGTTGTCACTAAAGTTGTCCTTAAATCAATGTCAAAATATCATTTCTTTTTTAGAAAAATATTTTGTTTTGAGAACTTAAGTAAGAATAGAGGAAGTAAGAATAGAGGAAGAGTTTATGAGAAGCTTTCATCCTTGTGTTATTCAACATGGCAAGGTTAGCCTTTGAGATTCTGAAAATTCAACCCACCAAAATCTTTTTGATTGTCAATTTATCACATTTTAGTCAAATTGATACTTCACTCCCCACTCTTATTCGAACCCCAATAAAGAGCGTAACAATTTATTTATTTACAAAAATAAACGATATTCATTCATTTAAATTGATAGAGTGCATTGATATAATATAAATTCAAAGTCAATAAGAAAAAGATGAATCTGTGAACAAACTCACAACATCCATGTAAATAACATAAAACAGCATAGTATCTATGCATACAAATATGACTATATTCAAGTATCATGAAATACTCATGTCTCCAAATCTGCAATATTGACGACGCCAAAGTTATTAATTTAATTTGCACTTGCTTAAAACTAATCTTTCAACCTGAATCAAATAAACACTATATTTTATGGAAAATCAAAACAAACAAGGTTGTGCAAACACAATGAAATCACAAAAACAAACGAAATAAGATTAAAAATATATGAAAATCACGTATTTAACTAAAAAAGAAATAAAAACAATTTGGAGGGGTGATTTTAGATCAAAATTGACCCTAAATGACTCTTCTTCGGTAGATCAAGAAGAAGAAAAGTAGTGACGGTTATGGTTTAGGAAGGAGAAAAAAGAGAAATAAAAGAGTCGGACAAGTTAATAGGTTAATTTTTCAATATGTTAATTGATGAGTTGATAATCAGTGTTTTTTATATAATATTTGAGTCTATTTTATTTAGATTTAATATGTTTTTATTTCCTTTTTAGAGCTATTTTACTTCAATTGCAAGTTATTTTATTTCAAGAACAAATATTTAAAAGATTGAGTCTTGGAGCAAAAGAAAGGAGATTTGGAGCTGATTCATGCCAAAAATATGAAAATCTTATACAAAAATATCTTGTGCACAAAGTTTGAAGATCCTTCACCAAAATATGAGCATAGGCGCGCCCCTTATTGTCCTTTTGCTGCTTTTGCTTCTTCGATAAGTTGTCTATTTTAGTATTTCTGACCTAGAGCCCATAGTTTCTTCTGCAACACTTTACTGATTTATTTCTTAGGGCTTAAGTCAATGTTAGACTATAAATAGAGCAACCATCTAGCTTGTAGAATCATCTTTTGTTCTTGGAAATAATAAGTGACAATTGTTTCTTTGAATAAAAGTTCATCTTTATTTTCTTGTTATTTACTTTTATGTTCTTCTTCTTCTTCTCTATGTCTACAATGAACGTGAGTGAGTAGACTTCTTTGTCTTGGAATTGTTGGATGAGTCTAATGACCTAATCCCTATCAAACCAAATCTTGAACCCTAATTTTATGTAAATCTATTTTCTAATCTAATTTCACCGTTCTTATAATGAATTAACAAGTATCAAATTCATAAAGCGACAACGGAGGGTTAGTACTTGTTAATTCATAATCACAAATATCAAAGCGAAGCATCGAAAGAAGAAGATTTGATATTGGAACAAGTGAAATTAGACAAGGATTGCGAAACATGAGAATAGTCTAGCAAACCTTGAGACAATAAAGTTTCGTTCTTCAAAGATTCCAATAGCAATCAACCATGAGAATAAGCGTGGTTGATAGAGGAACACATTCACTGAAACCGAAAGGAGATGTGATAGACTAAAGAGAAACTTGTCTTTAGAAAATAGGTCCAACATGAAGTTCTAGGTTTAGGGTTTGGTTTGTGAAGGATTTGTCACCATGACGAACCAATAATCTCAATGCGCTTTTTATTATTATATTTTCTTTTAAAACGAAATGCAAAACATTTCAACTTAAACTCTTCTCTAATCCTTATTGAAAGTTAATTGAATTCATAACTCTCTATCGAAACGATACTCTTTATTACTACATTGGTAAACCGTGCACTAGCGGATTTACTATATCATTAATTAAGTAATAAATCATATTTATAGGTAAAGTTAAATTACTTAATCGGGATGCATGCATAATACGTTATCTATCTGAAACTAGAAGTTAAACATGCATGACCTTCAAATATAATACAAGTAAAAAAGTCAAACATAACCAGTTGACAAATTTAAAAACATATTAAAAATACTTTGAAATCTAACTGGAAAGTCATCAATGGAAACTGGAATCCAAATGCATGTTAGTATGTTCTAATCATTCTATATTATATCACCGACTATGATACTCTCTTTAACGATGATTAATTGTAAACACAGACATCTCTTTCCATATGAAATGGTACGGAAAAATTGGACTGTAAGGTACCGTCCTTTTCTTAGAGAACAATTAAATGTATACTACCTTTCTCTAATATGATTAATTAAATAAATGCACTTTTCCCTTTTGTTCAGTCAAAATTGCTAACGTAACTTAACCCTCGTTAACATATAAAAATGTAACATATACTCCAAGAAATGTTTTTGGGCCTTTTAACTGCTAGAATAAACTGTACTTACTAATAATTTCAAGAAAAATAGGAATCTATTTTACCAACTACCAAGGTCGTCCATTTATGCACTTTTCATTAGTTAAAATTGTGCGAATTTCATATAAACTTAGTAGAGTCAAGATTGATTATAGTAAATAGAATAGAGTGTGTTTGTATGCACCATATGATTGGGACTAAAAAGGAGCCTAATTTTTGTATAAAAAAAACCTGAGACTAAACATTTACAATGTGAAGAATTAATGTTTGAATCTCATCGAAAGAGGTCTCCACGTGTTTACTGTTTGGCCATATTTTATATGTGATCTTTTTGGTGTACACCCTTTGGTTATTTGAGAAGGGGACCCTTGCTAGTAATTAGGAGTTTGGCTAATAGTTAAGTAAAGTTTGATAAAAATTTGATCCCACCAAAAATCAAACTTGAGTTTTTCTAACGAATTTCAAATACGATTGCCTTCCATAGAAAGAATCTACGAAAAATAAGAAGAAAAAAAAAAAGAGTGTGTCGGTTTATATTTTCTCAATATATAACGTTATTTGCAACATTGAAAATTTTCAATTACAAAAAAAATAAAAATTTGTCAGTTAAGCCAGATATATCTTTGAACGTACTACTAATTTGTTTAGTCAGATTAATAATGTGTAGACTTGTTTTTTAAGCAAAATCTTCCATGTTACTAATGATACATTCACCAATTACTACTTGCAATAAATTGTAGATGAACTCATGATTGAGTGTCATGGTGGAATCCCATAACACGGTTTTGTTATTAATACTTCCTCCGTCTCTGTATGTAAGTTCCCTTTGCATTTTTCATATTTCTTAAGAAAAGTTGTCAGCGTAATTAATGTGTTTGTTTTACGTGTTAATATTACCAAATTGTTTTTTGTTTGTATCTGTATTAAATTTGACTTTTCATATTTCAAGATAAATTAGTAGTATTAATAAGGGGTATATTTAGGAAAAAAATAATAAATGCATCTAGTAATTTGAAAAGAAGTTTACATTTAAAGAAAAATAAAATCAAATAGGTGCTTAGATACAGGGTCCTGAAGAAATATTTTCTATTCTTCAAAATATTCACAAAATCCCCATGTGATTTCGCATCTCAACAAATAGTGTTTGGAAGCTAGCCTAGTATGGATTCAAAAGTCAAACCTTAAATTAATCTTTATCTAATTTAATTACATAATTAGACTAGAACATGTTTTACTTTTGGTTTAAGATAATGTTTGTACCTTCTTGTTTTCACACATAATTTTATATGTTTTTCTTTTATGAGCAAAATGTATTGATGAGAGTGCAAATGGGGATTTGAATCCTTTAGTGTGTAAAAATATAATTAATGATGGTGGGACCCATTTAGTGATAGAACCCACCACCAATTTTTTGTATCTATCTCTTTACCCGTAAAAAAAACCATGAGAAAATTATGTTCATGATCCCATCATTAAAATGTATTGGACTCTACAATTTATAAAATTATAAGTGGAGTCCAATGAATTAATTTTAATGGTGAGATCTTCGATGTAAGTTAAGGAAGCTTCATCTTCTAAAAAAATATCATCTATTGACTTCCCTGCCTTAACTTGGTCTCAACTTTATCTTTGTTACGCCGTAATAATCGGAAGATGAATCCTTTCTCCACTATGTTCTAATTAATGCCTTAACTTGGCTACATATTGTATCGAACCACAAAGATCGTGTATTAGTATAGACCATTCTAATTTTATAGAATTACGAATCAAAGTTGAAATGAAAGTTGTTTGTTGAACATATCCAATTAAAGAATTACAAATGTAAAGAAAAGTTGTGATGGGATTAGACTTCATTGATATTCATACAGTGGTTTCTATTAATCGATTGTATGCATTCTAAGATTCAAATATAAATCAATCTATCTGTCATTGTATGTTTGGCATGTTTGTCTAATGACGCAAAATCCATTGCATCAATTGGCTTTCGATGCAAAGAAATATAGTCGATTGATTCAATGACATATGACCGATTATTTTAAAATGAATATAACCCTAAGGCTATGTCTAGGCATTCATATCTATGCATGGCTTAAAACAGAACTGATCCCTCAAATGGCCTCTTGATGGATGAATTGACAAGTGACCAAATCGTAACAAATAATAAAGTAGTAAGTTATCTTCTCCATATGGATTTTCGTTCAACAAATCAATTAACATAATTTATTTGATTAGAAAGCAATTAAAAGAGAAAAAAGGTTTTGGTTTTGCAAGTTTTGAATTGTCTTGCAAAATAAGACATCGGGTTTGTTTGATTCATAAGATTAGCGGTTGTCATACCCCAACTTTGACTTAAGATCCTACTTTCACACGTTCTTCTGACCTGGAATATATATCCCTTGTCTTTTCAAGAAAAATTTCAGCAGAGAGCTATTTAAAAATAACTCATTTTGGTTTGTTTGTTTTGGGCCCACCTTTTATTTATTTTATTTTTCTTTTTACTTTTTATTATTTCCTTTTTGTTATTTTATTTTATTATTCGTTTTATTATTATTCATTTTTGTTTTTATTTTAGTTTTATTTTATTTTCTGTTTTTATTTAGAATAGTTAAAAAAAAATGTCCAAGGTCCATAGTCAGTCAGGCCACCATTCACGGTGGCCATTTAAGTTTTTCATTTCAAACTTGCCACTTTCAAAAATTCACCATTAATCACCATAATCACCATCAAGTCCAGAAACCAATTTTCCATTTTCATCAACCATTGAGCCTTTAAAAAGAACAAGAAAATCACAGAGAAAAACAGAGAAAGGAAAAAACAAAATTCACCAATTGTTTCCAATAATCACAAACCCTAATTTTCAATAATCACAAACCCAACAAAAAACTTCACAAATCAACAACAACATCCACAAATCAGAACCATAAACATCACCACTGTAATACAAATTAAACTGTCACAAACCAAATCAAAACCCGAGTCTCAAACATTACAAACCGTCACAAACCAAACCAAAATTCGAGTCACAAACATCACAAAGCCGTACCACAAACAACAGCCACATCATAACACAAAATTACCATAGATCCAGAACCAAACAATTAAAGGTATAACCTTTAGGTTTTTTTTAGATCTAGGATTTTTGCTAAGGATTTTTTGGGAGGGGAATGTTGTTAGAACCGGTAGAAAAGAAGAAGGAGTGAAAAGAAAAATCGAACTCTAGGGTTCCGGCACAGCGGTGCCGCCGCTCTTGGTCGGTTGGCCACCGTGCCGGAAACTGCAACCTCACCGGAGAAGAAGTCAGGTCCTTTTTTAGAGAGAGATAGATAGATAGATAGATAGATAGATAGAGAGAGAGAGAGAGAGAGAGAGAGAGAGAGAGAGAGAGAGAGAGAGAGAGAGAGAGAGAGAGAGGAGAAGAGAGAGGAGTTTTGTAAAAAGATAAAAGAAAAAACTATTTTACCTATTTATAGGCACCCCATCAGATCAAATATGGGACGTTGATCAAATCAACGGCCCATATCAGATCTCTAAGGCTCACACGCATTTGGGCCTTCACAACCCAATTAGCCTTATGTTTTACTGCATGCACCCCCTTTCTATTATTTGTACCCCCTGTTTTGTTTTATTTTTTTTATTTTCGCAATTTTATTTCTTTTATTTTTTGCAATTCATTTTTATTATCATTTTATCATTTCAATTTTTGTCATTTATTAATTTGCAATTAGAATGTATTTTAGGGAATTTGTAAATATAAAGAAAAATATGCTTTATCTTTTATTTATTTATTCAGCTTTTATATATTAAAAATGCAAAAAAAAATTAGGTTTAATTTATTATCCAAGGGAAAAGGGATTCGTTTTGACTTAGTGTCACTACGGAATTCTCTCGCGTTTAATTCATCGTCGTTTTAATCTTAGGCTTTAAAAAAAAAACAAAAAGATTCAAATAGTCAAAAACAAATTCTTTTTTTTAAAAAAAGGATTCTTTTCCAAAACACCTTGATACTCATCAAGTGATTTTCCATTTTATTTTCTAAAAAAAGAAACTTTAATCCATCTTAGTATATTTAAACCTTTTCTTTAATCTAAAAAACATTAAACAAATTTTATCTTTGTCGTTTGGCTTTTCACTTTTAAAATCCTTTTCAAAAACTAATAAAAAAATCAAACAAATCACTCGGCTTTTTACCTCGAACTACGTGGTTTTGATCCCTCACTAGTACGCAGGCAAAAGACATCGTCTTTCAAAATCAAAAAACCATAAAAAATATTTTCTTTTTTTCATCATTACACTAATCTTTTACAAGCAAATAATTTTAGCCAAAAAATAAATAAAAACAAGAGGTTCCTATAAAATACTATAGACGTTTAGGGTGTTAATACCTTCCTTTTACGTAACTAACCCCCAAACCTTAAATCTCTAATAATTGTGGGTTTATTCGAACTTTTCCCCTTCCCTTGGAAAAATTAAAGCTCGGTGGTGAACCTAAATTTGTGAGTCAACGCTAATCAATAGCTTGATCTTCGAAAATCACTGCTACAGCGGTGATTGGGGGTTCCTTGAATCTCCTCTACCTTCTTTGTTGGAATTAACTCGAGTATCTATTAGTTATGACCTAGTCTTTATAAATGAAAGTTCAAATATGACCCCGTGATGTAATGTTGGGAAGTTCTAGTATTTGTGCCTAAACAAAGGCTATACTTTTGACTTCCCCTAAAGATGAATCATAACCCTAAAAATCATATTCATATTCATATCATTAATGTTATTTTAATTATAATGATATTTTTCTCATTCTCTAGTTTTTTTTTTATGAACTTCAAAATCAAATAAGTATTTATGAATTGCAAGAAGAAAAGAAATATGAAATAAATGAAGTAAGATCAACCAAATCGGGCAAGAAAAAGACAGGAATGATGAAAACATAGAAGCATGTGGGAGGCCCTTCTGAAACGGGGACAAGAGCCTCAATTTGAGACTTGGAAATTTGTATGGTTATTTGTTCATTTTCCCCATTGGAATGAATTCATTGAGGACCAGTCAATTGGGATTTGAACGTTGCATGTGTCATCTCTCTTCTCCGCATCCAAATTTAAGAGATTGATGCAACCCTTTGGATTATTTGGCCCCACTATAATCACTTTGTTGGCTCATAAGTATTCAATTCCATTTATACTTGAGAACTTCTCTATGATATGGCGAAGTTCAATTATTTAACAGGACGAAAAAAGATATATGAAAAGAAGTATTAAGCAAGTCTTGAAAAGCTCAACAATGATTTGTTGAATTATGAAACGTGTGGTATGTGGAGTTGGTCTTTACTCCACAAATTAATAATGTTAGATAATATCTTACTTCAAATAAGTGATTTTAAATTACGGTTATTGTTTTGTTGCGGTTACACTTGTTATGGCCATGGTAATAGGGTTCAAATAAGTGATTTGACATTCAAGTGTCATCTTTTTGGTTGTGTAAGGCATCCCTCCACTCGATACTAATTATTCGAGTCACAAAGATCCATGTAAGATGACATCCCTTAATATATGCTCTTTCACATGCATTGGTTAGTGATTGAACACATAATTATATGCTTAAGAAACTTGGCCATGGAGTGGTACCTAACATCTTAGCCATGCATAAATTGATTATGGATTATTATAGAAATAGTTGGGGAGCGGCTAGCCTTAGATAAAGATATTTCTGATCATTATCCTTTGGTGTTGATATATTCTAATTAGCTTTGGGGTCCGAAATCTTTTAAGTTTAATAATTTTTAGTTTGATCATTTGGGGTTCTCTCACATTGTTGTTCCTAGTTGGAATCTGGATGGTTAGTAAGATGGATGACTGTTAGTTTGAGAGAAAAATTTAAGAAACTCACAGTTTACCAAAAGGTGAAATGTTGAGGTTTTTGGAAATACGGAGTTTGGGATTTTGCAGATGGTGGAGAAGATTAATATTCTAGATTTAAATGCTCAAGAGGGGGTCCTTACATGGGAGGAAGTAGACTATATGATTAAATTTTGTTCTGATTTATGAGCTTTATTAAAGGTAAAAAATAAAATGTTAAGGTATCTTAAAGATCAATGACTCATTGGTTGAAGGATGGAGATGCTAATATGGGGTACTTCCACACATGCTTGAAAAATAAGGGTAAGCGGAGTTCCATTATGGCTTTGCTAGTGCAGGCACATTGGGTACATGATGTCACATGTATTTGGGAAAATGTGGTGAATTTTTTCTTCAATCAATTTTTTGAACCTAATATTCGTAGGCCAATGATGGAAGGTTTTGAGTTTACAATTTGTCTGTAGAGGATAGTAGTGCTTTGTCTGTTCCTTTTACCAACGAGGAAATAGCAGAGGCAATCACCTGTAGTGATGGCAGTAAGAGTTCGGGGTCATAGGGTTTAAGTTCTCTTTCTTTAAAATATTTTGGATGCTTATAAGAGGAGCAAACATGTTTTCTTTTCTAGCAATTTTTCTCTAATGCCTCGCTGCCTATAAGCTCCTCCTTTTATTTTGTGGATTTAATCCCTAAAGTTGACATCTCTTAGTCTCTTGGGCAGTTTTTTCCTATCTCTCTTCTAGATTTCTTGTATAATTTGGATGTTAAAGTATTGGCCTCAAGGTTGACCTTTGAGATGGATAGAATCATCTCATCCAACCAGTCAGCTTTCTTTAAAGGTAGACAATTGGTGGATGAAGTTGTGGCGGTCAATGAGATTGCGGATCTAGCCAAAAAATCTAAATGAGATTATGGATCTTACGGTCAATAAGATTGCAGACTTTGAGAATTATTGTGATTCGGTGAGCTTAGGTTTCCTAGAGTATATACTAAGAGATTTGGCTTTGATGATAAGTGGTTCTCTTGGATTCAAGCATGTGTTTTTGCAGCTAATTTCTCGGTGTTGGTGAATGGTTGTAAAACCCAAAAAATTAATATTCAGCGAGGACTTATGCAGGGTGACCCTATAGCTCCTTTCCTTTTTTGTCTAGTTGCACATGCATTAAGTATGTATGTTAGGAAGGTAGAGCCATTAAATATATTTACAGGTTCTAAAGGTGTGAGCGTTGGGTTGTCTGTGATGCAACTTCGTTATGTTGATCATACTTTTTTGATAGGAAGGACAACAGTGAAGAACCTTTAGGCCTTCATACAATCTTAAGGTGTTTCGAGTATGCCTCAGGTCTTCAACTTAATTTTATTATAAGTTGTATAATGGGAATTAATGTTGATGCATCTATCATCAGTCTGGTGCATTTCATTTGCTAAAAAAATGAAGGACAAGACATGACAACTTTAGTTGTATAGTGTTTGATTTGTAAAACAATGAGATACACTAGGTATTAGAGATAATGTAGTTAGGCTGGTAAATACCCTAGGTTGGGTCGAGATGCTGAGGCCTATGCGGGGGTTTGAAAATTTCACCTATGAGTTTTTGAGCTCACTTTCCTTCACTAAGGATAGGTCGAAGTCGGATAACCCCAATCATAGAGTCTATTTTTGGTTTTTAAATGTTGATTACGAGATGTCTTTGGAAAGTTTTTGCAATGATATAGGCCTCGCGGATGCAGGGTACATTCATGACTCTTGGGATCACACTTTAAAGCCGACCGACTATGACCCTGTTGCCTTTTGGAAGAGTATCACCGGGCTACAACAATATAACTCCCGTTCCAATAAGGCTAGTAATATCCATAATCTCGTGCTTAGGTACCTTCAAAGGGTTATGGATTGCACTATTTGGGGTAGGAAGGAAGTAGGGACAACTAGGATCGATGAACTGTTTATGTTGTGGGCTATGTTGAGTAAGCAACCTGTGAACACCTGCTACTATTTGCTTGATTATCTTGTTTCTGTTGCTAGAAAGAAACTGGATGAGAAAAGTGAGATAGTGGTGGGTGGAATCATCACCTTTATTGCTAGGAAGTTTGGTGTGGGTGAGGAGAGAGGGCTGAATAAGATTGAGGGCAACAACAGACTAGATATAGATACCCTCACCTCTATGTTCATTATAAGGCTTTATGGCCCGCCTCAAAATTACAAATATGAGTTGAGACTCAATAGGGCTCAATGTATGATTATTCTGCCTAACCCAGCTAGGACTAACATGGGGGTGGTGGAAAATTTGCTTTATGTTGGTACTAACTCACATGTACAAGAAGACCATTGTGATGATGGTGATGATGATGAGGAGGAAGGTGCATACTTGCATGATGATCTGGTGCACCATGATGAAGAAGTCGGTGGGCAATATGGCAATGATTGGTGGGCTTGGATGCAAACCGAGGTTCAAGGATAAGCACCGAGCAACAAAGGCAAGGTGCTGAAATCCCAGGGCTACGTGGTGATATCCAAAGGGGCAATCGCATGCACGAGCAAAATAACCAAATGCTCTTGAGAATGATGCAGCACTTCAACCTCCAGGGTCCTCCACAAGGACCCCAATAAATTGTGAGCTTTCCCATTTCCTTTCTCTTTTATTTTTGCAATTCTCTTTGTTTTTTTAAATCATTGAGGACAATGCTTCACCCAAGTATGGGGGGAGTCAATAAAGTGTCAAGTGTCGTAGTGTCTCAAACTCCCTTGAATTTTAATTTTTTGTTTTGCTTTGTTGCAAAAGGTATGTAAAGCAACTTGTTTTTATTGTGAAATATGACATAATTTTTTTTTGTTAGAGTCTCTCCTGAAGGGCTGTTTCTTGTACATGAAAGTGATATCTTGTATTTTGAGTGTTCTTGCTATACCCATATTATGTTTTATTGTGAAAATTCTCTTTGAGAAAAGCACAAAGTTGTAGTCTTTGAGTAACTGTGTAGGTAGGTATTTTAAGGGGCATGTTCTAACTTCAGTGGTAAATTGACCCTTAAAAGTTTTTAGAGTAAAAGTAGTATATGTTAGTGTGGGGAATAAAAAAAATCAAATCAAGAGGGTCAGAAGCAAAAATATTTGAGCCGCACTACCTGACTTCCCACGTGAAGATGTTGTTGTCCTGAAACCAAAAGTAGCTTCTGTAATTCTTTCTCACTTACCAAAAGTAGCTTCTGTAATTCTTTCTCACGTGAAGATGTTGTCTCCAAACATCAATAAAAATTCTGCAGTTCCCCAAAAGTGTTTTAAATGTTAAATGATCAAAATGATTCTCACCTCTCTTATATGAAATGAATAAAGGACTTTTCTTGGTTGGTTTAGTGTTAAGGTTAGAACCTGTTTCCTCATAATACCTCTTGCACAAGAGCAATAAAAAGTTTGACTACACACACACACGCACACTCACGTGAGACTTGTTGTTGGGTTGAATAGGTTCATGAGAGATGCTTGAAGTTTTGATTAGTGTTCGCTTAGAACAAAGTCTTGGAGGAGACAAGAGTTTTAATTGTGTTGTCATATGTTAAATTTTATTTATGCTGCTAATGTTTATGCCTTTAGCTTGAGGACAAGCAAATATTCAAGTATGGGGGAGTTTGATGAGTCATTAATTAGTATTTTTAATTGGTTATTTGAGTTTATTTTATTTAGATTTTATGTGTTTTTATTTACTTTCTAGAACTATTTTACTTCAATTGCATGTTATTTAATTTCAGGAATAAATATATGAAAGATTGAGTCTTCGAGCGAAAGAAAGGGGATTTGGAGCTGATTGAGGCCAAAAATATGAAGATCTTGTGCAAAAATATCAGGCATGGCCGTGCATAGCAATGGCGTGGCCGTGCCTCCAACTATTTAGAAGAGGCCAACAACCAGAGAGCTTGGCACGGCCCGTGCCACCAGTGGCACGGCCGTGCTCGATGGTGATGCCCCCTTTTGCTGCTTTTGATTCAAGGCTGGCACGGCCTGTGTTGTGGTGGCATGGCCGTGCCAAGGTTCCAACTGCCTTTTTGAGTTTATTTCTGACCTAAAAGCCCATAGGTTTCTTATGGAACATTCTATTGATGTATTTCTTGGGGCTTAAGTTAGTTTTAAGCTATAAATAGAGCAGCTAGCAGACATATCAATTGATCTTTTGTTCTTGGAAATTATAAGTGACAATTGTTTCTTTGAATAAAAGTTCTCCTTTATTTTATTGTTATTTATTTTTATGTTCTTCTTTTTCTTCTTCTCTATGTCTACGAAGAACATGAGTGAGTAGACTTCTTTGTCTTGGGATTGTTGGATGAGTCTAATGAACTAATCCCTATCAAACCAAGCCTAGAACCCTAATCTTATGTAAATATATTTTCTAATCTATTTCACCATTTTTCTAATGGAATAACAAGTATTAATCGAAGGACCGAAAGATGAAGTTTAATAGTTGTTATTTCATCATCACAAATATCAAGTGAAGGATCGAAAGATGAAGTTTAGATATTGGAACAAGTGAAATTAGACAAGGATTGTGAAACATGAGAATAGTCTAGCAAACCTTGAGACAATTAAGTTTCGTACTTAAAGGGTTTCGATAGAAATCAACCATGAGAATAGGCGTGGTTGCTATTGAAATACATTCATTTAGACCGAAAGCAGATATGAAAAGCCAAAGAGAAACTTGTCTTTAGAAAATAGGTCCAACGTAAGGTTCTAGTTTTAGGGTTTGGTTTGTGAAGGATTTGTCACCAAGATGAACCAATAATCCCAAGGCGTTTTTATTATTATTATTTTAAACTGTTAAAAATCCCAACTTTTAACCTTTGAAACTCTCATCAAATCATTATTAAAAGTGAATCGAATTCATAACTCCCTGTCGGAACGATATCTTTTTTTACTACATCGGTAAACCGTGCACTTGCGGATTTACTACATCATGTATCCACATGTATAATTAACGGGTATTTGACTACCCAATATTATATGGATACGGACACGGATTTGATTGTACACATATCCACGGGTACCCATGCCCAATAATAAATTAATTAAATTACTAAAATATCCTTATTTCAAGATTATTTGGATTTTTATTTAGAGGTTTATATGTTTTTATTTCAGGAATTGAGAATTCAAATGAAGTTATTGAAGTTTGAAATGCATACGAAATTTAGATGTTTATTTGGATGTTTTTATGCTTTTATTTTACTTCAAGAATATGTATGGATTGTGTAACAGTCATGAATTTTCTATGAATTATGTATGATTTATGAAGTTTTGAATGGATTATGTATGGATGTTTAAAAGTTGAAGTTTTTTGGTAATTAAAAAAGTTATTTTTTGTACCAAAAACTAAATAAATTCAAAAATCCATGGGTACCCGCATAATGGGTACCCACGAGGGTACGGGGCGGGCACTTATATCATATTTATCCAGTGTGGCGGGCATGGGTATCATACTATTCGTACCCATGGGTACCCATTGACATCCCTATGTGCGAACAAGATGGCGCATGGGACAAAGAGGTGACATGACGGAGTTGCAATACTTGATTTCGAAGTTCAAGGAGCATCAATACGTCTATTAAAGAAGATGCAATAGTGTAGAAACCACTCTTCAAGACGTATTTTTTGCTCATCCGGAGTCAATTAAATTGCTCAACACTTTTCCGACCGTTTTGGTCATGGACTCCACTTACAAAACCAACACCTACCAAATGTCGTTATTTGAGATAGTTGGTTGCACCTCTACCAAAATGACGTATTCCGTTGGTTTTTCCTTTCTTTTCCTTGAACAAGAGGATCACTTTACTTGGGAACTTAAGATGGTGAAAGGTCTTTTGTCCTCAAAAGACAACATGCCTAAGGTGATTGTCACCGACAGGGACACTGCTTTGATGAATATCGTTGCCACATTTTTCCCTGAAACAGAAACTATGCTTTGTTTTTTTTTCGTATTGGAAATAATGTAAGGGATAAGTGCATCACAGATTGTAGAGTTAAACCAAAACCTCCTAAGGATGCAAAAGTTGACAAGAAAGAAGTGAAAGGACAAGGAGAACAATAAAGATGTTGTTGAGAAAATCGTGAGCGTTTGGAAAGAGTTGGTCGAATCTCCTACGGAGGAATCATATGTAAGTGCTTTATTGAAATTCAAAGAAGTATGAATGCCATTTCCTCATTTCATTGTATATGTTGAAACCACAATTTTAAACCTTAAGGAAAAATTTGTGAGGGCATGTACGAATAATGTCTTGCATCTAGGGTGTAGAACCACAAACATTGTTAAATCAGTTCATGGAGTGTTGAAAAGATATTTGATGAGTAGTGTGGGTGATTTGGCATCATGTTGGGATGAAACAGACAAGATGTTGGTCGTGCAATTTGGTGAGATACAAGGAAATTTTGGGAGGAACAAAACGGTCTTAGAACACAAAAAAAATCAAGATGGTGAGAGTTGGAGGGTTATGTATCTAGACGCGCATTGAAATTTATCTATGATGAATTCAAACGCTCCAAGCCATTCGACTTTGGTAAGGAAGATTGTGGTTGTGTGCAAAAGACATCATACGGGTTACATTGTGCATGAATTATTGCCATGAAGAGTAAACAAAAACTGCCTCTTGTATTGGATGATATATACCCTCATTGGAAAAGGTTAAGTGTACAAGGAGAAGAGGTTGATGATGCTTTTTCTGTTATGGAGGAGTGGAATGGCATTCAAGAATGTCTTAAGAAATTCCCTTACAAGATGAAACTCTACATCAAAGAGATGATGCATCAACTAACATTTCCGGAAGACACAAATTTGTCTCCACCTTCAAAAAAGGTGGTAACCAAGGGAGCACCTAAAAGGAAGAGGTCTACACTCAAAGTGTCATCAACGGGTCGAATCCCCTCTAGGTGGGAGGTTATTGATTCTCAAAGAGGAAAGATGCATGCCTTGGCACTTACTCCCGCTCACAAGCTTCATCGTCTACTTCAAAACCGTTTCGGAATATCCCATACATTTCACAAATTCCCAATATCACGAGACATTTTGTTGAAGAAATTTGAATTTTAAAGGGGATGGTAATTGTTGATTCTGGGTCATAGTTAGGCACTTGTGGATGGATGAGGAAGATCATGTATTGGTTCGTCAAGAACTTATTCATGAGTTGAGAAATCATAAGAGTGACTACATGCCGATATATGGTACCGAGATGCGTTTTAAACTTATCTTCGATGATTTACACCCTCCAACATGTAGAAGTGGTATTGCGCCGGTAGATAAGTGGTTGACCACTCCGGATATGGGTCACATTATTGCTACTTCCTACGATAGAGCCGTTGTTCTATTGACTTTGCTCAAAATAGGTATATGTGAGACATATTTCCCAATCCGAAGTGCTCCACCACTTAAGCCACATTCCAACACCATGTGTCTTTACTTAATTCGCGGCCACTTTCTTCATGTTTTGTTGAAAGAAGATTGTCTGTTACCACCTCCTTGTAAGGAGTGGATGAATCACAAGATTGGTGAGGCGGAGAAATGACATTTTGAGTTTATGGATAGACAAACTTCCTTCAATGAGCTCATGTCTAAGGAGCCAAAGCCGTCAAAGAAACCAACAAATGAGCACAATCTTATTACGTGTGACACTCCGACTCTGGAAAAACCAAAACAAGATTTTAAAGTCATGGATAAAGACGTTGATTGTGCACTATCACTATTCTAGTTAGATAGGTTATGACACTTTTTGGTCTGTCGGTGTTCGTCATATTTTTTGGTGGTATTATACCGACGTATTTTTTGGTGACCGGTTACGTAATTTGGATATTTGTGGCCAATATGTAACTAATATTATATAAATATATGAAGTGGATATTTTTTGGTGTCCGGTTATGTCACGTCAATTATTGCTCGCATTTTTTGGTCTCTAATTATTCAACTATTTACATTATCTTTTTTCTCTCGTATTTGTTTTTCATTATATTTTGTAAAGTGAAACATGTCTGATGATGCACAAGGTCCAGTTGAAGTTCATGTCATTTATGAAGCTGTGAAAAAGAGGGTTAGGTTCTTGGTAACCCCCACCAACAAGTTGGACGAGTTGAAGGCACAACTTGACGGATACTTTATCCATATTGGTGCAAATCAAAGAACATCTGATGTAGTAGTAAATGTGTCAGGCATTGACTTGGGGAAGATAAGGAAGAGGACTTTTGAAAAACCGTGTATTATCCACAAATTCTCGAAGATGATAGCGATGTTGATTACATGTTTAGGTTAATGGTTGAGAATAATGTAACAACCCGATTTTCTCTAGATTTGATTTTAATTGTTTTGTGTGTGATTAATTATGCTTATATGTGATTAATTGCCTTTGTGTGTATTTTAATAGGATTTCGGTATTAGAAGGGTATTTTGGTCATTTTGTGAGTACGGGTAAATTAGTAATTATGATGGGGATTATTTTTAGCGTTTCGACCGAGAACCAGTATTTAGTAAGTTACTAGCGAGTAGTGGTGATTTATTTTATAACCGGTAAGTGATCGTTATTATTATTTTAACCGTTAGTAGAGAGAAACTTGGGGGTTGGTTTATAGATGTTGTGAGCCCATTAGAACACTAAGAGGGTTAAGCCCAATGTATAGAGATTATATAAGTATTGGTCATTAAAGAAAATAGGGATAGATAATCATTTTACAAGTTGAGAAGAGGAAGAAAGAGAAAGGGGGCAAGAGGAAGAAAGAAGGGTTAGAGAGAAAGATTGAAGAACCCATAG
>Ga0228710_1001226_pt1 | contig 37748 bp, 31 predicted proteins | sample MedpolnodulmetaG_FD_177995 | JGI IMG/M metagenome (GOLD analysis project Ga0228710, IMG submission 177995) | Root nodule microbial communities from Medicago polymorpha collected in Santa Monica, California, United States - pink nodules | ecosystem: Host-associated > Plants > Roots > Nodule...
TGTAGTTTTAGTGGAAGTAGCAAATTGAAAATCTCTTCTAAGCCTCTTTGATGGGCCTGACTCAAGTGCATCTTCAATGACCAATGGGTCCTCAAGTGCACTTCCAGGACCCTTTAGTTGAACACATCTGAGTTTTCTACATCTATCACTTCTCCTGAGATTTTTCACATTTACAACTTTCTTTGGCTTTTGATGATTCTTACTCATCTACAAAATGAAAAGTTAAACATATCAAAACTTTTTGGTCTTAAATAAACACTAAACATAACTGAGATATAATAAACACCATGAAATACTTAACTGGTTTAGTTGCAGCAGATGGGATGGAATTCATAACAGAGTTGACATTTGGTTGGCTTTGAGTAGCCTCAAATGCAGATGCAAGGTCTGCAGCAAGTGCCTCAAATTCAGGGTCTATGTCAGGAAGAATAACTGAACTTCCATTTGGTTGAGTCATTGCATTCTGAACAGGCTGTGTTCTTTTAGCAGGTTGAGTTTTTTTAGCAAGTTGAGTCTTTTTGGAAGGTTGAGACTTTTTGGTAGGATGAGAATTTTTGAGGGGCCTAGTGTGTTTGGATGGTTGAGACTTTTGAGTAATTGGCTCAGAAGTTTGAGTGTTTGTCTGATTAGTTTGAGTTATTGGCTCAGAAGTTTGAGTGTTTGTCTGATTAGTTTCAGTAATTGGCTCAGAAGTTTGAGTGTTTGTCTGAGGGTTAGTGCTTTTAGGCTTTCTCTGCAAAATCAAAATAAACATAAAAAGTTATTACAATCAATCACATAATAAACATCAAAAAAATCAAAATCTAAGTTAGGGGTGTTGTTTTACCTTTCTTTTTTGTGCTTCAGGATCAATCACTTGACTTAAACAACTCCTTGTATTATGACCATGTTTGTTACACTTAGTGCACCTATATGTTGTAGCAGTCCTTCCCTTATTAGGATCCTCATCAGGTTCTCTTCTCCTTAGTTTTTTGGGCCTACCAGGACCCCTCTTGTAAGTTGGAGGCAACATCTCTTCAACATCAACTTCTGGCCACATGTCTTCACCATTGATTGGACTGACATTGTTATCATTACAATCTATATACCTTGCCTTTGAGTAGCAGTCATCAACAAAGTCCTCAGGATTTTGCTGTCTATATCCTAAGGCAACTACTGCATGCCTACAAGGGATGCCAACAAGCTCCCACAAATTGCATGTACAGCTCCTCTTTGAAACATCAACAATAAAACTATGTTTGCTATGGATATGTACCACCTGCCATATCTCATTCTTAGACCAAATTGGAGTCCAACTGCCACTCATCTCAACCTCTTTATCTAACCTATATCTAGGTTTAGGCATTATCCTTTGATTCCACCTATCCACTTTTTGTCTTAAAGTAGCATTCATATTCATAAGATAACTTCTTATCCACTCACACATTGTTAAAACAGGTTTGTCTCTAGCCACCAATATAGTGCTATTAAAAGCTTCGGAAATGTTGTTCATAAGAACATCACATTTAGGGTAAAAGGAAAAGGCATGCTTACACCATGATTTGGTTGGGATTTTCATCAGCCACTCCCAAGTAGGTTCCTTGATAGCTTTCAATTCTTTCATTTTGGCTGCCCATTCTTGGATGTACGTGGCCTTTGCAGCTCCCATCATGAGGTCCCTAATGAGTGTACCTCCTCCAAATTTCTTTTTGAAATTGGCATACAAATGCCTCAAGCATAACCTATGCTCCACACTGTCAAACATCTCCTCAAACACAGAAATTAGACCTTGTACATTACCAAAAATAAGTTTATTTAACTAATATAATAATCAGAGATATAATAATAAGTAACAATTAAAACTAAAAGTTTTTACCTTTTGCTGGTCAGAAATGAAGACCCATCTTTTGTCTTGTCCAATATCATGCAACAACAATGTCAGAAACCACCTCCATGACTCTTTTGTCTCAGTTTCACATACACCAAAAGCTAATGGGAAATATTGGTCATTTGGGTCCCTGCCAACAGCAATTAAAAGAGTACCCCCATACTTGGTCTTAAGATGGCACTCATCAACTCCTATAAAGGGCCTACAAGCAGAAAACCCTCTCTTGATTCCATCTAAACAAAAATAAAAAGAAGAAAACCTAGGTTGTAGTTGTGGACCTAACATTCAAAGATTTTTTTCGATTCAACCAACAAGCAAACAAACAAAAGATAAGAAAAAAAACAGAGTATAGGTTAGAATGTTCTACCGTCGATCACCTTCAAATGTCGCTTCTTCTACCGTCGATCACCTTCAAACACCTTCGCTAACCGTCGATTACACTTCGTTGTCGTGATTCACCGTCAAATCGCCTTTGTCGCAGTTCTTACACCATGACTTTCTAACTTCTCTGAAACCCTATTTCACAAGGAAGAAATGGAAAATGAGAGGCATTTTTTCAATAACTAGGGGGGAAATCAAAAGACAGGATGACTTTTGACACTTTTGCCAAGTCACACTAAGCCACGTGTGTCTATGTCTGCCACGTCGTCGTTTTTGTAACGGGAGTTAACGGGAAGGACCATTTGCAAAACGTCAGAAGTTTACAAGGAGAGTTTTGAAAGAAAAAAAAGATACAGGGACGATTTGCAAAAATGCGCAAAATTACAGGAACGATTTGCCTATTTAAGCCTAAACCAAATCAAAGGCTATGAATTTAAAAAACAAAAAAGTGGGCCGTTTTAGCTTGTGAAAATTTTCCTCTTCTTCAACTAACCATAGAAACCAATTGATCTCTAAACTATCCTTAGTGGGCCGTTCTTTCACAAAAAATAAATATTCAGGTTTGAAAGCATCTTCAACCAAAGGTTGTTGTTTAGTTGTACTAAATGTTAGGATACTTTGCTCAAAAAAAATAAATTAGGATACTCTCTTTTTTAACATTTTCTCTAACATTCCCTCTTCTTTTAGGTGAAATTCAGGTGGGAAATGAATTTCAAGCAAAACGAGATGAATTTCAGTCAGGAATCTCACTATTGAAATCGGTTTTCAATAAAAAAGGAATCTCATACATTTGAAAATTCTTTTAGGTGAAACATCATGTGCCCCAAAACAGAGGGCCAAGATCATAGCTTTTTGTAAAGATAAAGGACCAAAAGAACATATTTCTCTAAAAAAAAGAACATATTTTCTAAAATATAAAGGGTCAAATGAGCATATATACAAAAATGTAAAGGCAAAAATTGTTATTTTTTTTATTAGAGTTAAGGATTTAAGCCATTGATTTTGTTCAGATTTTTTATGTAAAAAAATTGGATTTACCTCTTTCTTATACACGTAATCTCTCTTACTCCAAACAAAAGAAAATCCTTCAATGGCTTCACTCTCCACCACCACCACCACCACAGCTCGCTTCCCACCTCTCCCTCCACCCAACCCCACCCGTCTCCGAACCCGAGCACAATCCATTCCCCTAATCGATCCTCCATCTTCATCCCTCGCCGGAACAGTTAAACTAGCAGTAAACGATGAACGGACGAAGAGAATCGCGAAGGAAGTGGAGAAGATGAAAAAGAAGGAATTAAAAGAGAGAAAGGAGATGAAGAATGCGAAAGTAGCGTCGCAGAAAGCGGTTTCTGTTATTCTTCGTAGAGAGGCTACTAAAGCGGTTATTGATAAGAGAAGAAAGAAAGGTCCTGTTAATTCTAAGAAACTTTTGCCTCGAACTGTTCTTGAAGCGCTTAATGAACGGAGTTCCGCTTTTCGTTGGGAATCTGCTCTTAAGGTTGGTGTGTTTTTTTAGATGAATTGAATGTGGTTAGTTATTTGGATTTCGATGGATTTGTGGTTGTGTTTTTGTGCATTGATTGTTAAATTGGAATGACAAGTACTAATGAAACTCACACACAACTGTGATGTCTCGGGTTTGAAATTTGGGTGAAGGTGTCCAATTGTCAGTTGAGCTAGGTCTTACCAATACGAACAGTAAGCATGGCACTGATATTGACACGTAGACACGAAAAATAATTAAAGACAACATAAGTGATTGAATATAATCATATGTGTTAACACTTACACACCCTTTATCTGAAGTGTTGATGCTACATATGTTTTGGTTTGTAGTGTTTGATTTTATGGCATTGTAGGAGTTTGGTACCGGGCTTGGTTTCTATGTTTTTTAGTTGGCTAGTTGATTATGGAGTGGAGTTCCATTGGGTTGGTTTTGGGGTTTTGTGGAGAAGTGAGTTTCTAGTTCATCAATCCATCTAATCCAATCCAAACCGAAGAACTCATACTCATAACCAAAATGTAATGGAAACCCAAAAAAATTAACTTCCTCTCATTGGATTGAATTGTCCTTGGTTCCTATGATGAAAATTGATCAAATATGAACTGAATCAGCTTTACTTATATTAATGTACTGCCATTTGTTATGTATTTGTTTTAGAACAACTTTTAATATTATCTTCAACTTACAATTTGTATGTGAGTTATGATAGTTGTTTGTATGTCAGTCTAGTCAAGAGAATCCAAATGGTGGGGGTTGACTTCGTTTGAATTGTGAGTCTTCTGAGGTTGACTTATTTTATACAGCTAAGTTCAAAGTCATACGGATTATGTTGTAGCCTGTAGGTTTCAACTGTGGTAATATGAGTTTGGTGTTTGTTATGTAGCAAACAGAAAAAGAAGTTAGAACGGATGAGTAGTTTTGACCTTGATAATCTTTGGTTTGATTGAATTTTGGTTAGCTTTTAGGCAAGTAATTAATTTGATGGATGATAATGGAAATAAGTAAGCTAATTCACAAAACAGTAATTAAAATATTGAGTCTTGAACCGGAAAAAAAAATGCCTTTGGATGCAGATAGTTCTTATTACATCTTTAAATACTGAGACATTTTTTCATCAATAATCCAAGTACAACATGGTCATAAGGCATAACACAGTAGTAATATGTAAGCAGCTTAATCTTGGCTGAGCATTGCATAATACATTGTTCTGGCCAATAGTTATGATTAACTTACAAATCAGAGAATTCTCAACTGAACTTTCCATTTTAATGAAAGAAAATTACTTTATAATCCCCTAAAAAATCTTTCAATAACCCCGAGTTTGATAGAAATATTTAGTAGTCTAGCCTCAAAAAGTGTTGAACACTGAGAATTCAAACTGAATATGAATAGTAGGTTGTATCTCAGGATCTTACCTTGTAATACATATTGTCTAATCTTCTCTATTAGCATTTTATAGACTTCTACTCTTGGGAATCTTTTGGAACAAGGTTGTTTTCTTGACTTCTCTATCAGCATTTTATAGTCGTCCAATTTATGAGTTTTTTGAAGGAGTTTTGGTTCTTAACTGGTACAGCCTTTGTGAATGATTGGTCATAGCTCATGAGTTTAATCTTTGCAGCCCCATTTCCAATTTTCCACAATTAAGTTATAAATATCAGCAACATGGTAAAAATGGGCATGTGCTTTGTTCAAACATCAAGACCCTAGGGCACTTGCACAGAAGTTAATTCTTTACAGACCAGTCTTTCTGTGGTGCTTGACAAATGGTTTCTTTCAATGAGTCTGTCTCCTTAGTAGATTCACAGAGGGGCTGTAAAGTTCGTTGAATTAATAGGTTTCTGTTATTTTGTAGTCTTCCTTCCTCAGTGCATCTCTTCTTTCTTTTGTCCAAGGTAAATGAATACTTTGAGTGCTGGTCACCAGCCAACAATGAGTTGGGGAAACCGTATTATGACTAGAATATGGATGAAATGTTGAAAAGAAACCTTATTTGTAGGTGAAAGAACTAGCAGAGTCTACCGAACTGAATTCTTTTATCTTAGATCTGAGAATTATGAAAGGAGTCAGGTTTAGTAATTGGTACCTGAAAAATTAAAGGAAGCCGAAAGAAAAAAAAATTCACTGTATTGATGCTGAATTTCGGACCTGTATCTTGGCATGGCGGGTTCTGAAAAATGAAAAATTGAATATAGAAGTAAGAGGAAAAACTCCGACTGACTCCAGCCTATTTCCCCCAACTCACATTCCCATGATTACAACCGAATCACATACACACTACGCTCCCTCCTTATGGCCAACTCAGAAGTTTGTTGCAGAGTGGAGACTTTTTCATTTTCCGTCTCTTGTTCATAATTTTTTGCATTGCACTAATAGGTGCACAAGCACTTGAAGGATCCTCCGTAAAAAATCTAGTTGTTGAAGAGGAAAAAAAATCATGTCTTTTAAGTATGATAGAACTAGGACCAGGGAATTAACAAGAACAGTGACACAATAGGGAGTTTTCCTCTATGCAGAATGGATCTTTATTGAATTTCAATGAAACACTTTACAGGTAATTTGAAGAACCTGCAACCTCCCAATCTAATTGCTAATTGGCAAAAGTGCTTATTCTACCAACAATTCTACTATTTATAGGATAATTCCCACTAACCACCCTTCTAACTGAGTAATCAATTCTGTTATACTACTGACAGTTACATGTTCCACCCTTCTAACTAACTAACAAGTTCTGCTATACTGGCAAGGATTACCCTATTTAATTCCCTTGTGTTGCTTCCTCCTTTCATACACATGATTGATTGGAGGTTTCTAAGTACTCCACCAAGCTTCCCATACTACTTGATGTGAGGCATGGGCATTCCAATAATACCCACTTCACTTTCCTAGCACCACCATGAGAATTAATGTCTCGGCGGCTGTACTCTATGATGCTTCCCTCGACCTTTTTCTACCCAGCCTCTCTGTAGGTACTCCTTCTGAGACACTGGCAACTAGCTATATTATCATTCGTTAAGCATCAAAGCGTTTGGGAACCCCTGAAAGCTAACTGCCAAGGGGAATAACTAATCCTCTTAGTATTCCACCAAGTATCCCATACTACTCAATGTGGGACTTAGGCACCCTATGATACCCCAGTCCCTATCACGCACCCACTTTTTCTCTTTACATGCTCATGATACCTTAGTTACTGTATGGGTCATATCAATTAGCTTAGATATCAAGTAGTTCATTGGCATACTCCTAGCAAATTTGTATCCTGTTTTTAATTGGCTAGCTTAAGAGTATTTAAATCTCTAGCCCCCTGCTTACTTTTATATATTTTGCTTCAGTCCCTCTACCCATTTGAGGAAGTGAAGCGATGAGGTTCTAATGTTAGCATTTAAGGAAGTATATTTGCATTTATATAGATTATAGAAGAAAAATTTGTTGGTGTAATTGAAAAAATTAGGAACAGAACAAAGACTCAGTTAAATTGGTTGAGAAAGTTTTATTTTCTGCTGTTAAAGGATTTTTTGTACTTCTGTAAAAAAAAACAGGATTTCTTGTATTGTGGAAGACATTAATTTAGGAACTCATTTGCATGTATTCAAGCATAATTAAATTAGTTTTAGAGCAGTGGTTGAAATTTCATGCTGCACTCTCTCATACACACAAACACTTGTGAAACTGTTTATTTTACATGAAGACTTGATAATCATATCAGTATGATCTCATGGTTTCAGGTTTTTGAACTACTGCGTGAACAGCTTTGGTACAGACCTTACCCTGGTGTATACATCAAGTTAATTGTCATGCTTGGAAAATGTAAGCAACCTGAGAAAGCTTTTGAGCTCTTTCAAGCTATGGTTGATGAAGGTTGTGTTTTGGACTGTGAATCATACACCGCACTGTTATCTGCCTATGGCAGGAGTGGTCTCTTGGATAAAGCTTTCTCTCTTCTTGAGGAAATGAAGAGTACACCTGGTTGTCAGCCAGACATCCAGACTTATTCAATCCTCATAAAATCTTGCTTGCAAGTTTTTGCCTTCGACAAAGTTCAGAGTCTTTTATCTGACATGGCCACTCATGGTATCAAACCAAACACAGTCACCTACAACACCCTTATCGATGCTTATGGGAAGGCGAAAAGGTAAAATGTTGACCTTTCTTTAGCTTGTGAAAGTACTTCATGCTCGTTCAGGTTGCTGACAGAATTTGAAAAAATAATTCTATCAACTACCTACTTTTCCAACATTCGCGAGATACAACGAAACAATTGGTAGACAATCGAGGTTGTATCATTTTTAAAAGACAAGGCAAAGATAGACAAATGAATGGCAGCCTTAACATTAGCCATAAATGAGCTCTTTGTGGATATTTATTCCACAGTCTACAGCTGGGCACTGACACTTTATCCAGTCCTGGATCATCACAAGTTTTTGCTTTCCAACTAATATTGTGATGAAAAGTTGTTCTTTCTTTGTTGTTTGCTTGTATTTGCATATCTGTAATATAATTTTATGGTTATTAAAAGATTTTCAGAAATGGAATCTACACTTCTGGAAATGCTTGCTGGACAAGATTGTGAACCCGATGTATGGACCATGAACTCAACACTAAGGGCCTTTGGCAACCTAGGGCAGATAGAAATAATGGAGAGGTGTTATGACAAGTTTCAGACATCTGGAATCCAACCAAATGTTCGGACCTTCAATATTCTCTTGGATTCCTACGGCAAGGCCCATGATTACACGAAAATGAGTGCTGTGATGGAATACATGCAGAAATACCATTTTTCTTGGACAATTGTGACCTACAATATTGTGATTGATGCTTTTGGGAAGACTGGGGATCTCAAACAGATGGAGTATTTGTTTAGACTAATGCGGTCAGAGAGAATTAAACCTAGTTGTGTTACCCTGTGCTCGCTTGTGAGGGCTTATGCACATGCAGGTAAGCCTGAAAAAATCGGTGGTGTCCTACGTTTTGTTGACAATTCAGATGTGACACTGGATACGGTATTCTTCAATTGCTTGGTGGATGCTTATATGAGATTAGATTGTTTAGATGAGATGAAGGAAGTTCTTGAGATAATGGAACATAAAGGTTGTAAACCCGATTTCATAACTTATAGAACAATGATTAAAGCTTATTCATCTAAGGGCATGCATAGTCATGTTAAGGAGCTTAAAGAGCTCCTCGCAACAGTGAAGAGACCTCCTTTGGAAAGAAACAAGCCTGACTTTTGATGATAAGATCAACTGATATTTTTGCTCCAATATGTTTGGCTGTCTGATCTGTTTATTTGTGCATATGTTGAATATACCCTTTTCTAGCTTCCCAGCTTTTAGAAGGGAAGGCTCTCTTTTGACAGTAGACACTGCATTTTAAGTTTGTTTCTTACCCTTTTCTTTCTTAGTACTTTATAGTTAGTCAGTTTAGGACAGAAGAAAATGGGGGCAGAGAAAATGAGAATAAAAGTGTAAAATCACTATTTTGAGAGGGTAAAATATAGAGAGGAGGGAAAAGAAATAATATAGGTTTCTCTTTACTCTGACCTTAAAGAAAACATGGAATTCAAAATGTCAATAGTACTCTTCTATTTCATTTGCATACTTCATACTTGTCTCTCTTATTTAGTATTGGGTTTATTTGATCTTTCTATCTAATGTAGGGACCTTGTTTCTGATGAGTTGTATGCTCCGACTAATATTTTTGTATACACAAGGTTTATCTTCATTTTGGATGAATCGAAATTGTTTTTCAAGTTCATCCAAATGAAGACTCCAACTTCTATAAGCTTTCTCTGATTCATACATAAATCGATTTTGGACTGACAAAATGCGGGAGCTTTATCATATTCGCAAGGACTGACATAATACAATTCCAAACCTTTATAAAAGATAAGTAGGTTTTCTTCTGTTGCATATCTCATATGATGCATTTTCAATGAGTTGTGATAACCTTCATTTTTCAAAAGGAACAAAGGGCTTCACTTATGAGAGATGGAAAGGAGAACATGTCCTAAAGAAGAGTAGGATATGCCTAATTGACTTGTCATTGTCTCATGCATCGCACCATGTCTAACAATATGGGATTCATCCTCTTAGACACACCATTCTTTTATGGTGATTTAAGAAGTGAGTCGAGATATTATTCCACGCATCTTCAAATAGTTCATAAATCTACGTTTTATATAAAGAAAATAGCATGTTTCAGCTTTTTTGGGTTGGTTTTTTTCTCTTTTCAAAATTACCTTCAATCTTCAATTTTCAAGTTATAACAAACAAAATTAACCATGATTATTTATTTCAACGACACCAACTATATAACAAAAAAAAAAATCTAAATTTTTTTAATGACATCAACAACAATTTTTATTATAGAAAAAGTTGTTTAAGGATATAATTGGGATCATGAAAAAGTAAGTATAAACATATTCCTCTAGTTTGTTACATTTTTTAAATGATAAAGAAAAAAAAACATACATATATATCTTCATATCGTGTTTGTTACATTTTTTAATATTTAAATTTATTCTTATATATTTGTTACATGTGTTATTTGTATTGAAAATTGAGGGCATTTTTGGAAAGGAAAAAAGCAAGCTCAAAAGAGCTGAAAAAGGTTGTTTTCTTTATATATAGTATAGATTTCTACCTCATTCTTGAACTATCTTAACTTTTCAAAGGTTTAATTTCATTTGATACACAAATTAATATATACTGAGGTCATTATAAAATGTAACAAAATATAAAGCAACCTAAAGTTTGTGAATGTGTCCGCATACATCATCATGTATGAAAATTGTTCTTTAAGCACCTTCAAATGCTCACAAAAACCCAAAAATGTTTATATTGGAAGTTACACCCCGTTCACTGAAGATCAGGAGTTAAGAAACAATTCTTTGGTCGGGAGTTAAGAATTGATCCCTGGATCGGTAGTTAGAACCAAACTGGGTCGAAAACATAAGCAAAATGGAAAACGCCAAAGATATTCAATAGTCATCATTTAAAAGTGCATATTGTTCAACAAACATGGTTTAAACTAATTGTCTAGAGACACGTTCAAACACACTCAACATTCAAAGACACTCAACACACTTAACCCTCTTGACTATCTGCAATGTATTCAAAGTATCCCTGGCATGATCCTCATCTATCAGAACCTCCACATTTGCTAACCTAGACGGTTCTCCCTTGACTGGAGTCACTAATTTGGGATGAGATACCCAATAGAACCAAGAAATGAAACCTGATATGTATTGTCATTGTACCTCCAGAAATTGACCTTGCATATCCTCGGGTATAACATGCACCAAAAATCTTGAAATGCCTGGAATATCTAGAAGACGTTCAACTTTGGCACGACAGAAAGATGTTTCGTAATGGTCTAAACTAAATATGTCTATACTGACTCGTCACATGCTCTGGTAAGCGACGATAAATCATTTTGTGGCCACACTTTTTTCAAATGGAGTACCAACATATGTTGTTGACCTTTAGGCGATCAAAGAAGGTCATGTAGTTGTATGGTGACTTGTGCTCTTTACAAAAGATATTTTATGGTTTCCTCTATTATATATCTCATATGATGTTTTTTCAATGAGTCGAGATCTTTTCCATTACTCAAAAGATGATCCGAACTAATTGCATATACCCACTCGACACACTTAAACACTTGCAAACACACTCAACATTCAAAATTTAATCAACATTCAAAATGGCATAAAATTGTGTGCATTCATTCAAAAGTTAAAATATTCAATTAACATTGAAGGGGACATAATGGTTGAGGTATTAAAATATCAACATACATCATTCATGAGAAACAATGAAAATCAAAATACATATAAATCATCAAAATGCCCTCCTCATATGGGCGACTAATATTGATTGGGTGACTATGTCTCTTTGGCCATTGCTACATAGTACCATATAGATCTTCATAAGTAATATTTCCTCCCATCCAACGTCATGATCTTTACCCTCGTGACTAGTTGCAATGTATCCCCGACATGCTCCTTCTTTATCAGAACCTATGTATTTGTTCGCTTACATGGATCTCCCTCGACTAGAGCAACTAATTAGGGATGAGATATCATATAGAACCAGGAAATGTAACTTTGTACATATTGTCAATGTGCCTCCAGAAATAGACCTTGCATGTCCTCGGGTATAACATGCACATAAAATCTTGGAATGTCTAGTTATATGGGATACATTAAGCTTCGATGCGACGAAATAATGCCTCAGAATAGTCTAAATACATGTATATTGCCTCATCACATGCTCTGCCAAGTGGCGGTGAATCACTTTGCGGTCTCACTTTATTCAAACATAGTACAAACAGTTAAGCGGTCAAATAAGGTCACGTAGTTGTCCGGTGACTTGTGACCCTTGTCAGGAACATATTGTGTCGTGGCTTCATTGCAGTATAATTGGGGTCGATATCATTTGGATATATACCACGGAAATGCTCCAAAACTCGCACCTTGAAAAAATACATTCAAGTATTACAAACTCAAACACCTATTAAAGTAAAAAATATTTTAAAATATAAATTTCTTAAATATTCTAAAACAAATAATTACCTGCAACCAAGTATATCATCTAATCATCTGCGATATATGGGGAATGGTCATATCATGATTATGGGATAGTAATATATGTGATCAAATAGGGTACCCATATCACGATTTATTCATTTTCTAACGGGGTGAAAGATGAGATGTTATAATGGTGTCACTTTGATAGAACCTACCACCTTTTTCACAAGGGGTGTGATATTCCATAATTATTGATATTGTCATGTATTCATTGTATTTAGTCCTTGAATAAAATATGTAGCGGATTCAAGGAGTTTAAAAATTGTTTCCTTTTAGAAAGAAAAGTGAGGCTAAAAGTATCACATTTTACACTTTTAGATAAACATAAAATTTGTTTCGATCACAAAACATTACTTAAAGCATAAGCACATTGATTTCGTTATTGACATTACATACATTAAAGGTTAGTTTTACAAAATAATGTTATAATGCAACACACAAAATATTAAGGGCTAGACCTTTCCCCTACTTAGTATTATATATTCATAGCATGTCCCCCCTTATGATTCAAGGGCTATATGAATTCTAGATATTGATTGGGCATGAATACATTGGAAAGACAATTTCAGTAATCAGATACATGCGTTTTTGTAAATGTTCCAGGAAAACATTAAAGGTGAGTTGTCGAAAATTATGAAAGGTAGATAATAAGAGGAACATCCCAAAAATTCACATATTGAATACTATATGCATATAATAGCATATTAATATTTGATCACATGAAAAAAAAATTAATTCATATTAAATAGTAATGACATCATAGACTAATGATAATATTTAAGAAGAAATCAACGTATAATGACATGTAGACAATTAACATGTGTGAATAATTAGGAATGCATATGTAAGTAACATGGTAGAACAATTAGAGACATGTAACATATATTGACAATTACCATTTAAGATATGCTACACAAAACACATTCACATCAACACAAGTCACATAATAAGTCAAATACATAATTCCTGGGACATTTGTGCTCGATATAATCAATCAAGTGTTTATTACGAAGGATCTAGTGTTGAAAAGAGCCACCATCACAAGGAAATCATGTCACAAGAAAAGTTAACCCCATTTGAAAAGGGTCATATAGAGTGAAAATGTTGAATATATCATTATTATTTTTATTATCTTATTTATGGTTACTTATTTATCATTAAATCACTGGAGTTGACTCTTGTATTTTCTTCATAATCAAATTATCACTAATATTATTTTCTACATGGCATCAGAGCTCCCAATTTTGGGGACCTTGCTTTCACATAAACCCTAGCCGTCGTCGTTACGATTTTTTGTGTTTTTCTGTTTATTATTCAATAAGTATTGTTTATCTCATGGTATTGTTCATGTGATTATTGTTCACCTCAGTAGTACTGTTCACGTGTGTATTGTTCACGCGTGCACTGTTCATCGCAAAATAAATAAAAATACATCCAAATTGTAGCTTGCTATTTTTTTGGGTTACTTAGGTCAAAAAATGAAGGGGATGAATAAATCTAAGCTCATAAGAGAGGAGGCATGACAAAGGGTGATTATGGGTAAGACAACTTTCAACTTATCAACTTGTGCACTCCAAACTACTTTTGATCGAGCGCAATAATCTTCCTCAAATGTATTTCCATTCACCAAGGAACAACTAGATAAACTGTACAAAATCATTGAACCACAGACACCTACCTCCTTCATAACATAAAAATGTAACTTCTCAAATCCGCCCACCTCAGTGTCATTCCTAATCATACATGGATTGTTGATTCTTGAGCTAGTGATCACATGACCGGAGAATCTGTTTATTTTCCTCATATAAACCATGTGCATGAAATTTCAAAATTAAGGTTGCTGATGGCTCTCTTTCAGTTGTGGCAGAAAAATGTTCTAATTTTTTGTCTCCCCTATTAACTATCTAAGATGTATTACATGTCCCGAATTTGTCTTGCAACTTGTTATTTGTCAGTAAGCTAACCAAAAAATAAAATTATCAAATTCATTTCTTTGAAAATTACTGCGTATTTCAAGATTTAATCTTGGAACAGATAATTGAAAGTGCTAAGTAGAGTGGTGGATTCTACTACCAGAAACCATACATCAATCTGGACCAATAAGTTCTTCTATTAAATCTTTTATTTTTTCAAATAATAAGGATGACATTATGTTATGACATTTAACGTTAGGTCACCCTCGTTTTAAATATTTATAGGCATTGTTTCCAAAACTTTTTGAAGGAAATGATATATCTTCATTTAAGCGTAAGGTTTGCAAATTTGCTAAACATCATTGAAACTTTTTTCCAATTCAAACTTATAAACCTTTAAAACCATTTTCAATTATTCAGAGCAATTTTTGGGGGGCCTAATCTAACAAGTACTTTATCCAACAAAAAAAGGTTTATCACTTTTACAGATGATCATGCTAGACTTTGTTAGGTATACTCGTTAAAAGAAAAATCAGAGGTATGTAAGATAACTAAAAACTTTTGTAAATTGGTGCAAACACAATTTAACACTCAAATACAAGTGTTTAGAACTGATATTGGAACTAAATATTTTAACAAACTCATGAGAATTTTTTTCTTGAAGATGAAATTGTGCATCAAAGTTGATGCGTTAACTCACCCCAGCAAAATGGAATTGCAAAGAGGAAAAATCTACACCTTCTTGAGGTGGCACGAGCACTTCTCTGCTCTACAATATCCCAAAATATTTACGGGGTGAATTTGTCATTGCAACTGCACGTTTATAAATCGTATGTCATCCCGTGCTTTGAAATTTCAAACTCCTTTCCAAAGTTTCTTTAAATATTGGCTTAAATAGGTCTTTCGTTCCTGCAAATATAGGTCATTTGAATTTTCGCCCCTGAAGTTACTAATCATTCTAATATGTCACTGCAAATATTAATCATTTGACTTTTGGTCCTAATTAGGTTTTTTTTGCTGAGGTGGGCTGTCATTAGCGACGTGGTGCCCGTGTGGCAAGTGACGATTGGGCAAGGTGGTTGGCTTAAATAGGTCTTTCGTCCCTACAAATATAAGTCATTTGAATTTTCATCCCTGAAGTTACTAATCAGATGTAATTAGGACCATTTTTCAAAAAATTAATATTTGTAGTGGCAGATTGGAAAGATTAGTAACTTTAGGGACGAAAATTCAAATGACTTATATTTACAGGGACGAAAGACCTATTTAAGCCTTAAATATTTTCTCATTGCTTCAATTCTAGCTGATTTGCCATTAAAAATATTTGGATGTACGACCTTTGTTCACGAACATAAACATCTTGAAAAACTTGAACCCTGCGTAATCAAATGTGTTTTTATAGATTATTTATCTTCAAAAAATTTATAAATGTTTTGATTCCAATACAAATAAAAATGTTTGTAACAATGGACCTTACTTTTATTTTTTGATTTTTTTTTAAATATTCTTCGGGATGGAAAACAGATGGAGATTCTCGTGAATTGTTTGAAAACTTAATTATCTCATAAGATGTGTATACATCACATAATTTTGTTACATGGATATTTGCACCTAAAGAAAATGCCTTGGAAATATTAAATGAACTTACTCGTTTAATGACTAAGGATCATAATGAATTTGAGACAACAAATCAAATTAAAGATCAAACAAATGATTTTTTTAAAATTAGTCAAAGCACACCACATAAGGATCCTTGTAATGAAACAAAAAAAAAGATTCGAGGAAGGACAACCAACTTAGAGAGTCAAAATTTATGCAGGAATGAATCATGATCAACATTTGTACAATTATAAAAGTGTTCAACCAACAACATTTGCACAATCACCACATATCATGATATATATGAGTTTTATTATATATTCAATAATAAAAGTGTTCATCCAACAACATTTGTACAATTACCACGTGCTACATCATAAAAAATTGATCATATCTGCCAAAAAATCAAGTAAAAAGACCTTTATAAAAAATAAATTATTTTGCAAGGGTATGTTTCAAATTTTTTTCTTACATGTATCAAAATCTAAAATCATTATATTTGTAAGGACCAAATGCATATTTTAGTAAAAAAAGAATATACATCTTTTAAATAAATACACTACAAGAAATAAGAGGCACTTGAAAACCGTGCTCGTTGTGGTCTAAGTTGTGCACAAATTATCAATGTCTCCATCCACTCGTGTAGATTCACGTGGGCACTAAGAAGCACAAATAGAACACGAGTATACAAAAAGAAGGTAGAGTAACAATTTTCATGTCCAATTCAAATTGTCTTAATGCCTTATTAAAATACGAACTTCATAATAATCGAGGACACAACAAGTAAACCCCAATAGCTAAATGGTGTAAACCAACTAATTGAGTCAAACTTGAACTTAAAGATTTTAGGAACCAAACAAATTTTATCTCAGCATCGAAAACTACTCCATCTCAATGCTGAGATTGGGGGGGATTAACCAACTCTTGTGGACCAATCCCTGTAAATTGATACCTTATTCACATGGACAATTTAAAGACGTGGAACCCCATGCAAATAACACAAATATCACGACACTTCGATATTTGAAACAACTTGAATAAAACAACTGCTTTTTGGACCGTACAATGGAGGCGATTCTAATATTAAAATAAACTTATGAGAAAGATTTTTGACCCTTTCTTCAATGAGATTTCACAACAATTAACATTACCAAAAAAAAAAACTTTGGCGATTCCAATATAAAAAAAAACTTGTTGGCAATTATAGACAGAATAATAATTGTATGTACTTTTTTAATTACAGTATGATGCTTATCTGTATGTGAAATATCAGTGCACTCATTTGATTAAAATAACAGTATTTTAAATACCGACGCAGTTGAAAAAGATATAAATGGTACATAAAATTACGGGGACATATAACTTTTAATTAAAATTAAAAAAAAAATGGAGATATATCTCTCTAAGTTCATCATAGTGAGAAGTAATTTTTTTTAAAAACAAAGATAATAGAATATGTTATTAAGTATATTTATCCTTAATATCGATATTTTAATAGTCCCTAAACAAATCAATAGATATGTACTTCTACTCTATGTAGCACGGACACCTATAGGACTAGGCGTGTCGAAATGTCCAACACGCGTCGTTTTCGAAACTCCTATGACACTCATACGAAATGTGTTAGACAACTAAGACTGGTGTCCTAAATAAGATTGTTTTTTTCTTTACTTCAACACTCCTATGATCGGTATCCTACACCTATATAACACTCAAACGAGCCGTGTCAGACAACTCAGACAAATATCTGAATCATTTTTTTCTCTCATGCTTCCACACACACCGTAGATACAAGAGTTACATATGTTTTGAGAAATGTTGATCAATTAGAGGGTTATGGACATTAAAGTTGATTACAAGATTTTTAGCTTTTTTTTTTTTATAGTAGAAGAATACATAAAGGTCAAATAGTATGATATCTTGTTTTGGAATTTTTTCTAATGAAATAAATTGCTCAAGTTAGATGCTTATGTAAGTATTTTGATTTTCATTTTAGACCGTCTATTAATAAATTAACATATATACAACCATGTCAGTGTCCTATATTTTCTACATTATTGGTGTCGATGTGTCCGTGTCAATGTCGTGTCAGGTGTCCATGTCGGCGTCCATGCTTCATAGCTTCTACTTAAAAATGTCAAAAGCAACAAACACTTTAAAATATTTATAATTTATCTAAATTAGGAGTGATTTAACTAATACAATAAAGTTATACATTTACATTACCTTTTTGACAAAACATTTACATTTTTTAAACACTATCGAAACCGACGAACACTTACCTACTTAGATGCACTTCACATTTAATTTTAGATTTACTTCTAATTAAACATCGCAGAAACCGACAAACACTTACCTACTTTACGTCTAACTTTATCTCACATGCACATCGTCAAATTAAAATATATCCAATAATATCAAAGCAAGTTGTCATCATCATTATTTATATTCTAAAAGTAAAAAAAAAAATCATCACAACCTTAATTTTTTATTATTATCAACTAATCACAATCATTTAGACACCTCAATTTCGCTTCCGATCATGTCGTAAAGTCCAATCAGATGATAATTTTGGATTTACTTTTTTCAATCAAGTGAGCAATTTTAAGAAGCAAAAATTTAAACTAATTTTACCTCTAAAAAAATCTTAAACTCATTTTAATTAATCTCATCATAACCAAATAAATCACTAAATCTAAATCTAAAAATGAAAAAAAAAAATTGAAAAAAAGCCCAATTGTGTCATCTTCTACCAAACAAAGCCCAACATCACACACACACTCTCTCAAGCAGAGTTTCTCTTTCACTTTCTCTCACCTCGAAACACCATCAAATAACAAAATCACCCTTCGTTTCTTCATCTTCTAGAGAGAGAAACTCACAATTATAGAGAGAGAAAATTTCCTCGAAATTTCACAACTCACTCTTCAATCACCATGAAAACCTTGCATTTCTAGGGTTAATTCGACGTCGTTTTCACACACCAAGAGATTTCGTACCATATCCCTCTTTTTATTTTTTCCAAAACCCTAGAAAACGGATTTCGTGTTCTTCAATTCAATTGTGCCCTAATTTCCAAATTCACCGAATAATTTCTACGTTCAGGTGTTTGTTTTCTCTTTTCTTCAATTGTTTGTTTCTTCACATTTTCACGAAACCCTAGAATTGTACGAATTTGGGGAAATTCCACGAAAATGGGTGAAATTAGGGTTTTGAAAATTTGGGGAAATTCATCGAATAGTTTCTAGTTTATACTGTGACACGCATTGTGTTGAAATGGAATGGATTTTGAACTTGTTGTTGCTTGGTTTATGTGGGTTATGGTTATTGCATTGATGTGTTATTTAATGTTGGGATTTTTTGTATTGGGAAGTGAATCTTTTGAATGGAGCTAGTGATTTTGAAGATTAAACATGTGATTGGGGTTTATGGGTTTCAATGTTTGAAGGGAATACTTGGCGGCAATGTTTTCATGCATACAATTATGTGTAATGATGATTAGTACTTTACGTATTAACTACTCTTTTGTGTTTAGTTTAGTTCTTAGCTTTTGAAATTGCATATGAGTGAGTTAGTTTGCTGCTAGTAACAGTTTGATGCTTCTTTCGTTTAAGCTCTTTTTTTTTTGGTGGGGGTTGCTTTTTTGCTTTCTACTTGGTTATAATTGTCTCTGTAGCACTGACACGACGCCAACACATATCAGTACGTTCAGATGATTCATTTTCTCACATTATTAAAGGTGTCAACGTGTTAGTATCCGGTGTCTGTGCCAGTGCTTGATAGAGTATTGTTGCTTTTCATCTAGTATGTAGGAGGCTATGGTTGTATATATTTTACCTATATCTTGTAAATGGGGGGAATAGTCTGTTGACTTATGGAAAGCATTTGTATGATCTTTGGTGTTGTGGTACTGCACAAGTTTGCTACCGTGTTTTTTGAAATACTTTTGGGGATTTGGTGAAAAAGATGAAGCTTATGTTTGTTAAGTGTTTGAGATCACTTTGTTTTTCTACTTAGTTTACACTTTGATAGTGATATTTACTTGTGTGTTTTATTGTGACTATCACTTTGTTGTAATTGAAATGGATATATATTTGATTGATAAATGTACACGAGCAATAAGTATCCTGAGTTTTTCTTTATGATGAATTGATGTAACCATTGTTTGTGAGGCTGTTACTTTGACATTTTGAAACAAGACTGTTGCAGTTATTAGATAACTGTGTATGATCTCAACCACCAAAGTTAATTTATTTTATGATAAAAATGATCTGAAACTCAATTTTACAATTTGAGTAATGCAAACAAAAAATGCTTAACATGTAGTTTACATTTGGACTGTAGGAGATCCAAAATCTTGACCTCCTAATTTAAGGACTGTAGGAGATCCAAAATCTTGACCTCCTAATTTAACAACCTGGCATGAAGATTTTAACTGTCTTTTCAATTAGCGGAAACATTTTGAATTATTATGTGTATGTGGACATGAAGTTCCTGTCTATGTGTTATGTAATTTTATTTTTAAATGCCGTCAATATTTGTAATGTTTGGCCGTTGAGAGAGTCTCTGTGTCCTAGGAATTGCTATGTAATTGAATTAATGCCTTATTTACCCCCTTCTTATTACAAAATTGGCAGATTCTGTATTAGATGGGAAATGAAACTCTTAGATATTAAGGGTGGGAATGCATGGATGTAACTTTGGATCTGTTCATGTTGTAAATGCTGAGGTTGATTCTATGGGAGGTGTTGTGGACGGCGGAGTTGGTGTAGGTTTAAAAACCTCTCCGCACCGAGCAGCAATTGAGAAGGCTCAAGCAGAGCTCAGGTGATGGGAAATGGAAAACTTTTGTGTACTTTCACTTTTTATTGTTCGTTTCTGGTATCATTATAATTTTATGCATTAAGAATAACTCATGCTCTTTGCTAGCAGACAGGAGTACGACGCTCGTGAAGAAAGAAGAAAAGAGCTAGAATTTCTTGAAAAAGTATGGAAGTTTTAATCTTATGCACTCTATTAAAATAATATTTGAATGCAAATGATGATTACTTGTGCCTTGTAATTGCAGGGTGGGAATCCTCTGGACTTTAAGTTAGGGAATGCTGCTTCTGTTAGTGTGCAGTCTACTTCACTCACTGATCAACATCAAGAACAGTTTGTGACCAGGTTGGCTACTCTTTTTTCTTTCTTTCATATTTTGTTTTTCCCTCATTTTTTCATCTGTTCATGCAGCTTGTGTTATGGGATATCTGATGTGTATGCTAATTTTCTTGATATGCTATATCGCTTTTTTCTTTTGCCCCCTCTTCAGCGAAGCAAAAGGTAGTTTTGTATTGACTGCCTCTCCTCATGGTGACTCTGTCGATAGCAGTGCTAGACCAGGCGCTCCTTCTATTAATGAGCCAAACACTGCTGATAACCTCTTACTATTTGATGGTGAGAATGAGTTGCCTGAAGGAGAAAAACGATCTTTACATTCATATAAAAGAAATAAAATTGCTCCTTCAGAACAGTCTTCTCAAATTGGTGGGGGTCAAAATGCTAAAGAGACCGAAGATTCTGTTTTTACCCCATATGCACGAAGAAACAGATCCAGACCAAACCATGGTCCTCGGGGGGGTTCAAGGGATGTGAAGGGTTTTTTATCGGATACAAACAGACAAAAGGATCGCAATGTACCATCCCTTTCTAAGCCAAAGTCTGCCAGTTCAAATGGAGAGATACTTGTTAAAGATCCAACAACAAATGATCCATTGGATAATGAATCTGTGGGTCTTCAAGCTCGTCAAACAAATAGTGTTAGTGCTAGTGTTGCTGCAGACAAATTAGATATTACATTGAATAGAAACTTCAAAGAAGATGAACGTATTGTACCTTCTCAGGATGATACTGTACAGGACCCACTTGTCTTGGCATCTGGCAAAGCTAGTGCAGATGGGGAAAGGAACCCAGGAGCTTCAGGTGAACCTGAGCTTTCACCTTGTGTAGCTGTTGCACAACCTGGAAATGAATCTTGTCCTAGTCAGACAAATGGTTTTGGCACTATAAAAGTCGACAGGAAAAGTTCACCAGCCAAAGATCAAAATAGCAGTGTTGCAGTAGGCCTGAAGAGGGTTGATCCAGAGCCCGGTTGTGCACAAACTAGTTTAGCTAGAGATGTAAATAATGATACCGACATGTGTCCTAATACAAAAAATGCTGATGAAAATGGAAATACTTCGGAACAAACTTTATTTAACAAGAATCTAAGCTCAACTGGTTATGAATCTGTAAAAGAAAGGAGTGAGACCAAAATTGATCAAGGTAGTGCTACTGTTAAAAATGAACATGCTGCTAGTTTTGTAAACCATTCTGGCTGTGGTAGCATCATAAAAAATGAAGAAGACTTGAGTACGAGTAGTTCTTGCATGCTAAACAAGTTGAAGGATTCTTCCAGTATTAGAGGAGTTCATGACAATGACAGTACTGTATTGAAGGCTGATAAAGGGGTAAGTGTTGTCATTTCCAATTCTACAAAGGATGACAACTGCGAAAGGTTAAAGCTTTCTAAGGATGTGTCAATTTCTGCAAATCCTCAAAGTAATAAGGCTGATAAGGTTACTACTGTTGTGTCTGACTGTCAACCATGTTCTCCGCTCCACATGAAGTTAGCAGACAAGGCTCGTGAAGATTCTATTTTGGAAGAGGCTCGTATTATAGAGGTATTTAATTTCTGAACTGATTTCTAGTGACTGCTGTACTTGTAAATTTTGGTATTTGTTCAGTGAGCTATGACATTTGTGACATCATGTGTTTTGTGTTAAACAGGTTAAGCGGAAGAGGATTATGGAGTTATCTGCCCACACCTTACCCTCACCAATCCTCCGAAAGTCTCACTGGGATTTTGTTCTAGAGGAAATGGCATGGTTGGCAAATGATTTTGCGCAGGTTTTATTTTCTAGACCTACCTGTGATTTCCTGTTGTACCTTCACCCTCGGTCGTCTTTCTCGTTTAACTCTTGAAGAATACCACCCTAATTAAATTTACTTGATATTTGATTTTCAATAAATCACTTCTCTACCAAAATGTAATTTGTAGGAGCGTCTTTGGAAGACAACTGCTGCTGCACAACTCTGTCATCAGGCATCTTTTACATCTCGGTTAAGATTTGAAAAGCAAAACAAGAATCTGGAGATGAAAATTTTGTCTCACACCATGGCAAAGGCTGTCATGCAGTTTTGGCATTCAGTTGAGCTACTACTAGACAAAGATGTCCCTGACCATAACTGTATTGATGGTTCTGTTGAACACGAGAAAGTTGATTCAAATGAAGCTTCTCGGGACAAGCGGAAAAACTCCGAAAAGGTTCTGGTTATTTTCTTTGACCTTTTTATTATATCCAATCTAAAATTTATTCCCTTTTATTGGCCAATTGCTCATGCTTTAGTCGATGTGGTGATAGGAATGAACTGTTATATGGATACAGATTTGTTTAATTAGTCACTCACATGAGAAAATATTCCTTTTGTAGTCAAATGATTTTACAGCAGTGTATTGACTTGTATAGGTGTATATATATGGCTTTAGATATGCTTTTGGTAACGTACAAGATACTTAGATGTTATGAACAAAATACAAATGAGAATTAATGGTTTAGTTGTTGAGTTCTGGTTTATTGTTGATTTTATGTGCAAAAAGGATGAACTTAACTATGGTTGAAGTTAATAGTTAATTGTATTATTGAAGTCTATTACTGGAGAAATAAATTTTGCAATATGTTTGTACCTCTTATTATTTACTCGGTGATAATTTATAGATGTTTGACTTACTTGAAGATATGTAATGAACTGTTCATTATTGTAATAGGTATTCTAGTTTTGATTGTCATATTGTTACTTCTTTGTTTTGATATTGATGTAATTCTTGCTGATGTATTTATTTATGTAATTTGCCTGCCCGTTTCGTACATTGGTTCATGCCTGTTGCATGATCTGAATGCTCATGATCTGTGTTATTTGAGATACTTTAATTCTTTTTCCGTATATTGGTGGTCAATTTTCACCGTCTGCACTGGTTTATGAAAATTTCCTTTTAATTGAAGTTATGAGATGTTACTTAGTAATGCTTGAATGTTGGTGGTTTTGGCCAGGAAACAAGCAACAACTACTTGGAGGGACAAAATCCCAGAAAACATTTGGCACTCAAAGTGCGTTCCTATGCATTGAGGTATTTAATGGATAGTAGGTCGCATGGAATGTCCTCTCAAGCAGAAGCACCTGCAACTCCTGATAAGATATCTGATTCAGGCACTGTTGACATGTCATGGGAGGAACATCTTACAGAAGTATGGGCCAAGTTACCTTATATTTATTTGATTAGCTTATTATTTTGTAGATTATTGACCCATTTCTCTCGTGTCTATTTTCACCGCTTTTGTTTACTCAAACTTTTGTTTTTGAAGTCTATATGGCTCTTTCAATATGGTTTTATTGATGATTTTGTGGTTTACTTTTACTATTAGTTTATGATGATAAACAAATTTTGTTTTACTTGTAATACCTCATTTATGTGTTTTTTTAATTTTCAGGAAAGTCTTTTCTATACAGTTCCTCCCACTGCCATGGAAACATACAGAAAATCCATTGAATCTTATTTCGTACTGTGTGAGGTAAATTTATTATCATATATATGCTCAAATTTTATTACCATTTGCATATGTAGATTGTGTGGTGCTTCTTGACTGGTGTTTAAGTTTTACATGCTAAATATAGTTTGATGACAGTTTTATTTTATTTGTTAACATTTTTTTATCATTATTTTTTTTAGAAAACTGGTAGTAGCATTCAAGAAGAAGTTGAAACATCCATATATGAAACTGCAGCAGGTACTTTTGGGACCATATAGATTGTTTCATTTATGAGTTGCTTGTTGATCAGTCTGGAATCAATCACAATATTTTCCCTTTGTAGATTTTGGCTGTGAAGAGGTTGCATACGAAGAAGATGACGGCGATACCAGCACTTACTATTTGCCTGGTACCTACGAGGGTAGAAGATCTTCGAAGTCCGTACAGAAGAAGCAGAAAAACAGAATGAAGTCTTACCCTCATAGGTCCGGTGAAATTGGAACTGATTTGCCTTATGCACACTATTCAACTGGAGCTCATCCGTCCATACTATTTGGAAATAGGCCTGCTAATTTAAATGTTGGCACAATTCCAATAAGACGCGTGCGTACTGCTTCTCGGCAAAGAGTTGTGAATCCTTTTGCTGCGGTTTCTGGGACAGTGCAGGCTCTTGTTAAGGTAGATGCTGCTTCAAGTGGAGATACCAATTCCTTTCAGGATGACCAGAGTACTTTACATGGTGGATCACAGCTCCATAAGAGCATGGAGGTGGAGTCAATTGGAGATTTTGACAAGCAGTTACCTTACGATTGTGGTGAAACATCGGTTAAAACAAAGAAAAAGAAGCCCAAGAATCTGGTAATCAAAATTTACTCACATAAAACTATGTCTACGTACTTCATTTTGAGATGTGGCTCCTTTTTTATTTAATTTATTTTAGGAAACTGTATATTTGCTGTGGTTGCTTGGCATTAACGATTATTTTTACAGAATTCTGCTTATGATCAGGGATGGCAGTTGGATTCTGTTGTTCTAAGTGAACAGGTGATTCTTTTTCTTCCATATTTCCTTGTTTTGATATCTGTCTAGATCTTTGAACATGATAAGCTATGCTTGAGTTCTGTGTAATTTAGTTTATATATTTTTGGTTTTGTGGGGGGGGTGGAGCTGTTTGTTGAAGAGTTTTATCCCGATAAGGCTAGTACTAAGTATAATATAAATCTTATTACTGCCTTTGTATTGCTTAATATTATTAGACAATGCTTTCCACAGTACTTATTATGGTGTTTTGTTGTGCTTATAATGCAGAGGGATCATTCCAAGAAGAGATTGGATAGTCATCACTTTGATTCCAATGGAAACAGCGGTAACTCACCTTGTCAAATATTTAGCTTTAGAAGTTTGTTGTGTTTACAATTAAATTAGTATTCTATTTTCTCCATGCTTTATGTACTAGCTGTTCTTTTATGTAGGTTTGTACGGGCAACATAATGTGAAGAAGCTTAAGATGACAAAGCAATCACTTGAAACTTTTGACAATGTTTCTCCAATAAATAATTCTATTCCCTCCCCAGCTGCTTCACAAATGAGTAACATGTCAAATCCAAGTAATAAATTGATTAGAATTATTACTGGACGAGATAAGGGAAGGAAAGCCAAACCACTGAAGGTAATTATGGTGTGAACTTAGGGATTGACAATCTTGTAGCAAATTCAGTTGTTTTCCTACTGATCTATTTATTTATTCTTACAGAACTCTGCTGGAGGACAGCCTGGTTCTGGAAGTCCTTGGACACTGTTTGAAGATCAGGTTTTTGTAGTTCGTTTGAGATCTCAAATTGTTTTATGGCTTTTTTTAGAATAAATGAACTTCTATATCATGGACTCGGTGAAAAAGGCTTATCCCTTTACTCCTCCATTTCACAGGCTCTTGTTGTCCTGGTTCATGATATGGGTCCTAACTGGGAGCTTGTAAGTGATGCCGTCAACAGTACTTTACACTTCAAGGTAATGATGTACAAATACGGTATGAACTTGCAATGTCGCTTGGAACACATTATCTTGTTTATTATGATTTTAAATACTGATATTCTTTTTCAGTGAAAAGATTATAGTCTATTGGTTAGGTTTTCACTGAAGGCAATGGGACCTAAAATATAAAAAGATAGAAAATGAGACAAAGCAGTTAAAGTTGTTATAGTGCTGGCTAGGTGATTAAATGTTTTGAGAACAGTACATCAGGCCTTAGCATAATAGCAGGAGAGGGGCCGAATAGGATCCTTTCAAATTTATTTGTATTGGGAAACCAAGTAGTAGTTAGAGTCTCTAAATTATGGAGTACCTATTTTTGCAGAGATTACAAAGGCTTTCCCTAGAAGCTTCTAATTCTCTTATTACACCTCAGAACATAACTAACTGTAGCTTACAGTAGAACTGAACAGCTATGCTATTAAACATTTGAAAGAATACAAAGCCAATGTACTATTCCCATGCACTCGTAACACTCCCCCTTGTAAGCTCATCCAGGAGAACTCTCAAATTTCAACCCTGCAAATAAGGCAGAACTTCAGGGTGATTGCATTGACGGGAGCTGAAATATAAACAAAGGAAAACAAGGCAAATCTGTAAGAACAGTTATCACAGAACTTTTTAGGTGGTTGAGAGTTAATAAGAACAGGGTCTATGGGCTTAAGCTTAAATAGTAGAGGGGTCGAAGAAGATTCATTCGGATTTTAGTACTGCCTTTAAGAAACTGCGCAGTAGCTCGGTTGTGAAAAGGGGAAGTATAGTATGCCATGTGCAGGAGATTTCACTTCCTTTTTTGTTTGTTATTGTTATCAATCAACCATCACAAAAATTTGTTCTCTCATCTTTATCACTGTGTTTTCATCCTCTTGGGTCTGTAACCAAAGGTATATTTTTTTGCAATATTTTTAGTGTATCTTTCGGAAACCAAAAGAATGCAAGGAGCGTCACAAGGTTTTAATGGATAAAAGTACTGGTGATGGTGCTGATAGTGCTGAGGATTCAGGGTCTTCTCAGTCATACCCTTCTACACTACCTGGAATTCCGAAGGCATGAATATTTTATTCCGTACCGTAGTTTCTCACATTAGTAGATCCTCATGTTTGACCTAAGCTTTGAAGATTTTAATGATTGGACTTTTTTGTATTTTTAATAGGGTAGTGCCAGACAGTTGTTTCAACGTTTGCAAGGGCCAGTGGAGGAGGATACACTGAAGATCCATTTTGATAAAATTATCAAGATTGGGCAGAGGCAACGTTACCACAGGAATCAGGTTTGATTTAGAAATTTTTTTACCAAGCGGATTCTATGCAATGACATTTAAAATTTGGTATTTATTAACACCCACTTTTTCTGTAACTGGTTAAGTCGGATGATTAGTAATTTTGTCGGAAGTTTATTGACAGGTAGTTAACTTAAATAATGAACAGTTGAATTTTAGTGGTTTGAAATGGGTCATGCTTGAATTGAGTGATGTTTATAGTTGTATGAACCTAACTTTAAATTCTAGAGCATTGGCTGAAGATTGTTCTGCCAGAACTAACTAGTTGTTGTGATGTTACAATTTAGAAATCTCTTTCGTGTCTCAAATCCAACTTTTAGACACACACAAACACTATTTTTTTTTTATTTTAAATTTTGGTGTAGTGCTTCCTTTCATGTATAGTTGTACAAACTTGTATCCTTATTTTTCAATTTTATTTCCTTTCCGGAAATTGAACTCTATTACCATATCCGGTTTAACTATTGGATGGTTCCAATTTTTGTGTTACTTAAGAACTTGTGCATTTGATCATTTCTCTGTCATTTCTTATTCTCTAATTAAGATATGACTGCCTAGCACACTGCTGATTGATGTGATTGTCTTTCTAATATTATGGTTATTAGCTATGATCAGGTTGGTAGTTGTAGAATATTAACTTTGAAAAGAAACTATGTTGTCAATCTCTTCTGTCTTAGTTTATGTAGCATAGCTAATTTGAAAATATTTTGTTTTAAATGTAGAATGATAACCAGGATTTAAAACACCTAGCAGCTGTCCATAATTCTCACGTGATTGCTCTTTCCCAAGTTTGCCCAAACAACTTGAACGGAGGAGTTTTGGCGTAAGTTCTATTTAATACACATATATGCTTGATGATTTATGTATATGGATGTGTTGTAACATGGTAGTTTCATAATTCTGAAATTTATCGTGTACTCATTTAGCTATAGTTTGGTTTACATTGTAATTTTCATATTTTGGATGTACATTAATATTTTGTTTGCAACAAGCATTTTAATAATGTTCGAATTCTGGTTGAAGGCCACTTGATCTTTGTGATACAAATGCAACAAGCCCAGATGTACTATCCCTTGGGTATCAAGGTTCTCATGCTGGTGGTTTACCATTACCAAATCATGGTTCCGCATCATCAGTGCTTCCTTCATCTGGGTTAAGCTCTTCTAATGCACCGCCTTCTGGTATGAGTCTTGGCAATAATTTGTCATCACCCTCTGGTCCAATGGCAGCCTCTGCCAGGTTTGCATATTTTATAACCGGATATTCTTGTTCAAATATAAATACACACACACACACACACTGCTGCATGATAATTTTAGTGACGTAACTGCTGGGGACTGCATTTTGTTTGCAGGGATAGTAGATATGGAGTTCCTAGAGGTGTACCAATATCAGCTGATGAACAGCAGAGATTGCAACAATATAATCAGTTGATATCCAGCAGGAACATGCAGCCGTCTAGCATGCCCGTTCCTGGAAGTGACCGTGGTGCTCGCATGCTGCCTGGTGCGAATGGTATGGGCATGATGGGTGGGATTAACAGAAGCATGGCAATGGCAAGGCCAGGGTTTCATGGGATGACATCATCATCTATGCTCAGTTCTGGAGGCATGCTTTCATCTAGTATGGTAGGTATGCCTGGAGTTGGTGCTGGACAAGGAAATTCAATGATGAGACCTCGTGATACAGTACATATGATGAGGGTAAGACATGTCCCTATTCTCTATTAGGGTTTAATTGGTATAGTTGACATGGTGCTGGAATTTCCACTCTGGCTATGAAACTTACTATCCATTAAACTAGGCATCTATCCTTTCACGGGTTTTGCTGGGCAATAAGTTTATAACTATATATTTATATACGGCGTTCCTATTTTTATTTCTATTAATGATTTTTGTGTCCACTTTCATTAGCCTGGCCATAATCAAGGACATCAAAGGCAAATGATGGTTCCGGAACTTCCAATGCAGGTCACCCAAGGGAACAGCCAAGGCATTCCTGCCTTTAGTGGGATGAGTTCTGCTTTTAATAGTCAAACAAATCCCCCATCTGTTCAGCAATACCCCGGACATGCCCAGCAACAGTCTCATCTCAGCAATCCCCATCCTCATCTTCAAGGTGCGAATCATCCTAACAATCAACAACAAGCCCTTGCAATCCGATTGGCAAAGGAAAGGCAACTGCAGCAGCAGCAGCAGCGTTATCTTCAGCAGCAGCAGCAGCAGCTTTCTGCGACAAATGCTTTGAGTCCACATGTTCAGGCACAAGCCCAACCTCCCATATCATCACCTCAGCAAAATAGTTCCCAGGCTCAACCACAAAACTCATCTCAGCAAGTATCTGTTTCCCCTGCAACACCTTCATCTCCTTTAACTCCGATGTCATCTCAGCATCAACAGCAAAAACATCATCTGCCACAACCCGGGTTCAGTAGAAATCCTGGTTCTAGTGCGACTAGTCAAGCAGTGAAGCAACGGCAGCGACAGGCACAACAGAGGCAGTATCAACAGTCTGCTAGGCAGCATCCTAATCAGCCACAGCATGCACAGGCTCAACAGCAGGCTAAAATTTTGAAGGGAATAGGAAGAGGGAACACGTTGATCCATCAGAACAATTCTGTGGATCCTTCTCATATAAATGGTTTGTCCGTAGCTCCAGGAACCCAGCCTGTTGAGAAAGGGGATCAAATCACGCAAATGATGCAAGGTCAAACCTTATATCCTGGATCTGGTATAGATCCAAATCAACCACCCAAGCCATTAGGTCCTGCTCATCCTTCTAATTCTAATCATAGCCAATTGCAGCAGAAGCTACATTCTGGATCAACCAGCACTTCATCGAAGCAACATCAGCCATTGGTTTCTCCTTCTGACAGTAACATTCAGGTTCAGGTTTCGCCGGTTACTTCAGGTCATATAACTACACCAGCACAGCCTGCTGTTGGTGCCCCCAACCATCATCAACTGCAGATGCAATCTCAGACACAGTCTAAGCAAATTAATCAAACACAACCAAATATTCAGAAAACATTGCAACATAATTGTCAGGTGCCTTCTGAGTCGTTAAACATGTCTCAATCCGATTCACTCAAAATTGATCAACAGCCTGGAAATAGTGCTTCTCAAGTCAGTACAAGCACTTCAATGTCTCAGGGTTCCATGGATTCAGCTAGTGTATTAGCAGTTGCTCCTACCGTGTCTTCTCAGCGGAAAACTTCAGAACCACCATTTGATTCCCCCATTCCCAATCCAGTTACCCAAGTGAGCTCTTTGGAGAGCACAGCTGTTGAAAATTCAGTTGCAACTGAGTCACTGACTGTTAACCAAGGGCTGGGCCCACGACAGTTATCAGCTAACTTGGCGTCTCATGCACATAATTCTGGGGCACAGCGGCAACACCAGCCTTTGCCCCTTAAACAACAGTCTTCGTTGAAACCAAACCTGTCTCAACAGTCATGCCAAGAACCAGAACATCAGCAACAGGAGCAGGAGCAACATTTTCCCGAAGATGTGGCTTTGCAACATCAACCTCAACATGTACAAAATCTACAACCAGGGCAGAGCAGTTTGCTTATCCGTCCACCTAACTCTACAGTGGAGTGATGACTTCTGATGGATGTAGCAGCTGTGAATAAGCCCGCTTTTGTTAGGACTAGAATCCGTAGGCCCTTTTGTCAGCACTGTACAGGTATTTTATGCTCTGTTTTGCCCTGTATATGAATATTTAATTTAATGAATGCTGAATTGCACATATGTTTCCTTTTTGTTATTTATTTTTTTGCGAAGGGATTGGGGCATGGGGCAAATTAATGTGACTTATGTATTGGAGACATACTAATCATTTAAACTCTGGGATTTTCGCAATTTATGTCAGTGGGTGTCTTTATTCATAATGGTATTCTCAACAGTTGGTAGCTTATATTCACTTTTTAAATAAGCTGCTCTGTTATTTGAATTTTATGGTTCGCAGTACTCAGTCTGCTGATTGTTTTGGTGCTGGAAAAGGAACGAAGTTGGGGTTAGGTGGTTTTTGCCATACGTTCTTGTAGTCTAGTATCCCTCACTAGATAGAATGCTGGAATTTGCCTGGAAACAAGGATAACCGTTGTCAAATTCGGGATCCCATCAAAACTCGTTTGGGTATACAAAAAGTGTAAAACGTAGGATTGTAAGATCCCAACAAATAGACAATTCTAGAAATAACCATGAAAAATTAACCTTCCCATAATTCTTTTTATTAATTTAATCATAAGTCACATAGTCTCAAACAAAATCTAAAAACATATAGAACTTTAATTTAACAGGAATAGATGAAGACATAATTAAATGAATTGCAGAGATAAGAAGATGATGGTGAGAGGAGTTGTACAAACAATAATTTTTAAAAGAAATGGAATTCCTTGAACTATTTCAATCCATTGAAGGATGAGAAATTCCCGAGTTGGGAAGTAATTTCTCAATTAGTTGAATCCTTTGATTATATTTTCTTTTAAACGGGATAGCTTCCCTTTATTCTTTTTAATACAATATATTTAGTTCATCAGGGTAACATGTAAAATGTCAGTTTCTACTGTGTTTTAAACAATTAAAACCTTGAGATAAAATCTTGTAGAACTTTGATGTTTTATACACTATCCTCACAGGAATTGACTAATACCACAATCACTTCAAACTGACCTGAAAAACCCAACACCTTAAATAAAGTAACAACCTTGTTCCATTTGTCAAGCATTTTATGTGATGTATTTGATAAATTCATCTGACACTTGAATGGAATCTAAGAAGATAAGGACAGATGAAAAATCTAGTTGAAAATTGAGAGTTATTGTGTTTGGAATCTGTAAATCATGTTTAGATTAATATCCTGGTTGTCATTATCGCTCATCGACTACATAAACGATTTCTTGATTGATTGACTGATTTTTTTTTTTTGGGTACTTTTTATTTTAATATCCATGGATGAATCATATATTTATTTTTCACTGCCCAAGTTTGATTGTCCTCTTCAATGTAAAGATCGCAGAAGTTGTAAAGTATAATTCAAATTTGTATTGCTTTCTTCATTTACACCACTCCCAGAGAATGCTTAAATAGCTGTTTCTTTTCGTGTCCCATATTAGCCCCCCCATGTTTCTATTTTCATCCCATACTTATTGCATGTCTCCAACGACTATTATGGAAGGTGTCCATTTCTGTTTGAAGTCTCGAATTATTATTCACATTGAATGGATGTGCAAAGAGAAAAAGAAGTAGGAGACTTATGTATTACTCTCACATGCAGTCTAAAATCTGCGAGGAAAATCCTATTGATCATGTATTAGATTTGCTTCCAGTAAAAATCAATTGATGAAATTTGCTCTATCATCCTAATCGTGAAAGACTATTAGATTTTGTCACGAGTGTGAAAAATGTGTGCTTTTGATCATCTGTGTTTGTCTTTATATACTGACACATGGTAGGATAGAAATATATAGTAGAAGAAAATAGGAGAAAACTTCAATTATTTTATGGGTTTTGTGCAGATGAAGCTGGTCATTCATGTGGGCTTTGGGATATGGAGACGGATATCCATTGTTTACTGCAGATCCTGTTAAATGATTAACAAATTTATATTGGTAGGCATCATTGCACATGCTTATTCTTATTTCAAAAGTCTTGTATATTACCACTGTTCTTAGAGGGTTTTCTCTCATTTTCTTTTTTGGAAAGAGACGAAGATAGAGGTATGTGTACAGGGCCGTCTCTTCTTTCCTTGTACTTCCCCCCTCTTTTTTTTATTTTTCTTGTTCTTCCTGCCCTTGTGCAGAGGAACACTTTTTTGTTCTGTTAGATTAGATTATGTATTATTATACCCTGTTAGATGATTGGGATAGCAATCATTTTTATGAGCAAAAGCCAATTCAAAGTTTTGTGAATACAATATTTCTAATATATGCACCAATCGGTAGTGTGTTTACTTTCTCACCACTCCTCCATCTGCACCTTTTGAATTTTTGATTAGTGTAAGTTCGCAACTGAAATGTGACAACTGACAAGTCCGAGCTTATCTCGTTTTCCTTGGTGCATCAAGAAACAGTACTCCTTTTAGTTCAAAATGCAGATGTCAGCAAGTTGCTATATTTGGAATCATCCTTTAAAGGGTGGAGATGTGAAGTTGGGTATGATAATTGCTTATTTGTTTGGTATTTCCGAAAGGTGCTGTTGAGCTGCAACTTTCTCTACTTCGTTTTATCTTGTCCTTGACTGGAGATGGTACTTTGAATTCCTTCTAAGGGTTACAGTCTGTTCTGATGGAATGTTTGTATTTTTGTCAATAGCTTTATTCACTGATGACGTTAAAAGTTTTTCTTTTAGTAACCAAGTGTACTGTGGTACCTTCACGTTTTTCTCAGTAATTAAGTGTATTGTGGTACCTGCACGAGTAAATTTATGTTTCAAAAATATTATGAGGTTTTGATTCGATATCTGTAACAACAGCAGAATGGTGTTGATGTGGGATGCTGAGACGGTCAATATACAGTATGGTAATAACAAGTTATTTGGTTTATCGTCTGTTAGGATCTATTAACGTTAACATGATCTCTTAACAACTACACTAGGTTTCCATTTGTAGGATAAATGCTTTTTTTTAGTAGTCTATGAATAATCATTGATTGAAATGGCACAGTCTATGTTCTGATGTAATAATGTTAGGTGTTCCTTGGGAAACTGATTCAATTGATTTATGAGGCAGCAGTGTTTCTTCATCGTTTTATGCGCAAGATTGCTTTATTGTGCAAGTTCTGGACATTGCATCAAATGCATGTTGTCTTTTAATAGATGCAGTCATAGCAAATCCCTTTTCCAATTTTTTTTGTTCCATGTTTCTAAGAAATTTGATGTTTAATGAATGCACTATCAATTTATTTAGTCTCTGAAGTATATAAATATACCAAGTAAGAAGTCCCTAAAATATATAAAATCTATCACTTTAGTTTATACTATTAAGATTTTGATGAGATTAAATTGATGAATGCTCTTATATTTTCAGGATTAAATTGACGTGTTTTACACACCCTAGAAAATTAGAGTAAAAGTTTTATTTAGGTTTAATGTTGAGAATAAAGCACACTGACAATTTGGAAGTCAAATGTTATTTGTGTTCCAACTATAATAGTTATAATATGTGTAGTTTTTGGTGAAGTATATCGTAGCTAGTTTCGTTAAAGTGTGTTTGGTTGTATTGTAATAATATTGATATTGATTTGACATGTTAGCCTCCAGGTATATTTTGTTCTTTCAATATGGTTTTATCAAATATTTTGGAGAGATCTATCCTTTTTAGCTGCAACTATTCTCATGATTTTGAGAGATCAATAAATAGAAAGTATTCTCATGTTTTCCTTACCCTCTTTGATACAAAACTTATTTGCAGCTTATAACAGAAGTGATTATCATGATAAGTGCTTATGTATAAGCTTTCATAAGCTATTTCTATAGCAAAAACAAATTAGAAGTTCAATTGTTTTTATATATGTTTTAAGCTGTCTTGAAGAACTTATGCAAATTAGTTGAAAAAAGCGTAAGGAAAAGTTCATTAACTGCTTTTATAAGATCTCCCAAACAGTCTGGCAAAATTAATGTCATTGGACAAATTTAAATAAGTGAATCCAACCAGGCCTTAAAGTCTTCTAGAATAATGAAAAAACCTGAAAAACATGTCATAAACCCATCATGGAAAGTCAGTAGTAGGTTGTCCTTGGCTTTATACGGTGAAAGTTAGCCCTAATAGTAAAATTGATCGATTTAAGGTTCGCTTAGTGGCCAAAGATATACTCAATTTTTTTGGGTTAATAGTGGTGCATTCTCACCTGTCACAAAAACGGTGTCTGTTAAACTCTTTTTTCTCTAATGCAACTATTTGTCATTGACCTCTCCATCAACTTGACATTAAAAATGCCATTTTTGCATGATGATGTTGAAGAAGTATATATGGAGTAACCACCTGGGTTTGTTGCTCAGGGGGAGTCATCTACCATGGTTTGTTGGTTGCACAGATCCCTTTATGGTCTTAAATAATCTCCTTGAGTTTAATTTGGGAGATTCAACACAATAGTGCAATAGTTTGGTATGATTCGTCAAGCCAATCATTTTTTTTACCGTCATTAAATCAAGGGTGAATTTATCCTATTGTTTATATAGATAATATGGTCATAGTTGGTAGTGATCAGCATGGAATATTCCAGTTAAGACAACATCTTTCTAATGAGTTTCAGACTAACGACTTTGGTAGCCTTCGTTACTTTCTGGGTATTGAGGTAGCCCAATCCAAGGATGATATTGTAAGTACACAAAGGAAATATGCTATGATTATTCTTGAAGAAACATGTCTACTGAATGCTAAGTCAGTTGATACTCCTATGTATCCAAATGTCAAACTTCTACCTAATCAGGGTGAGCCTCTATCAGGTTCGAGAAGATATATGAGATTGGTTGAAAAATTGAATTATCTCATAGTCACTCGTCCAAATATTTCCTTTGCAGTTAGTGTGGCAAACCAATTCTTACGATTCATGCCAAGAACACATGAATGCTTTAATTATGATTCTAAAATACATCAACGGTGCTCCAGGAAAATGCCTCATTTATCAAGATAAAAGACATAGTTGATTACTTAGATACTGACTGGACAAGTTCACCCATTGATAGACGATTTACTTCTGGGTATTGTGTACTTGTTGGAGGAAACCTGATATCGTGGAAGTGTAAGAAACAAAATGTAGTTGCAAGATCAAGCGCGAAGACATAATATAGGTCCATGACACTAGTAACATGTGAGCTCATTTTTTTGTTGTTGAAGGAATGTGAGCTCATTTGTTTTTAAAAAATCTTTGTGAGGTACTAGAATGAGTTATATATGTAGGAAACATGACACATTTGACTTATATGATCCATCTTATTGAGAAATTGAAAGTGTAACAGAAAAGAGAGAGAAAGATAACAGAAAAGAAAAGATTGAGAAAAATAATATTGTATCATTGAATGAATGGAGATAACAAGATTACAACTATTTATATAACATCTCAAGGTGGAGTACACTAAGCTACCATGAGCATTACATATGTGATTGTAACTCTAACTGTAAGTAACTATTCAAGTTGTTATAACCATAAAACCAGCTAAGGGTTTAGTTAGCTTGTAATGCAAGTCACTGGTGTGTAGTGTGTTCCTCCTCTCTATCTTTGATCATTTGTGTTTCTATATCTTTCATGTTATTCTTCAATACATCTTGAGGGGGAGCATTGATATTTAAATAAATAGTAAATAATTATATTTACGTATAAATATATTTTAGCCTACTCTCTAAGTTACTTAGCATAGAATGTATTTAGAATATTCCTTTTGTAAATATATCCTAACTTAGTCTCTAAACTACTTAACTTCTATATAATAAACCTTCCGAAGTGCTTTTCATACACACATTTTTTATCATATGTCTCTCTTTTCTCTCTTATTCATTAATAACAAATACTTGCTTTTCTACGAGAAAAAAAACATTTTATTAACTTATATTTGTATTTTATTAACTTACAATAGATCTAAATCTTCAACACAATAGAAGTGCTTATTAGATCTCGAAGAATCTTCGTCCTCTCATTGATGTATATACACTACACATATTGGATCTTGGAGTGCCTATTAGTAATATACACATATATGTGTACATCTGTGTGTTCAAGAAGTGCCTATTTGATCCTGGAGAATCTTCACCCTCTCACTGATTTTCTCCCGTTATACCTATATTATTAAGTACATATTTTGGCCATTGTCAATGTCATTCATAAAAAATAAAGGCAATAATCCTTGCACATTTTCTCCCCCTTATATCACATTTTCTCCCCTTTACCTGTAGTAGTAAATTTTGTCAGGACAAATTTTCAAAAATCCAAAAAAAAAAAGAAGCAATAGTTTTAAAAGAAATAGAGAGAAAGTTTGAAAT
>Ga0228710_1001227_pt1 | contig 37713 bp, 18 predicted proteins | sample MedpolnodulmetaG_FD_177995 | JGI IMG/M metagenome (GOLD analysis project Ga0228710, IMG submission 177995) | Root nodule microbial communities from Medicago polymorpha collected in Santa Monica, California, United States - pink nodules | ecosystem: Host-associated > Plants > Roots > Nodule...
TTTATGGCTTGGTTTGATTAGGATTATGTCATTAGACTTATCCAACAATCCCAAGACAAGAAGAGTCTAATCACTCACGTTCATTGTAGACATAGAAGAGAAGAGGAAGAAGAAGAAGAACATAAAAGTAAATAACAATAAAATAAAGGTGAACTTTTATTCCAAGAACAAAAGATGGTTTTACAAACTAGATGGTTGCTCTATTTATCGTCTAACATTGACTTGAGCCCCAAGAATTAAATCACTAAAGTGTTGCACAAGAAACCATGGGCTCTAGGTCAGAAATACTAAAATAGGCAGCTTTGTCGAAGAAGCAAAAGCAGCAAAAGGTCAAAAGGGGCGCGCCAGTTGTTATATTTTTGTACAACATCTTCAAATTCTTTGCACAAGATATTTTTGTATAAGATCTTCATATTTTTGGCATGAATCCTTGCAGAAGATATTTTTGTATGAGTTCTTTATTTTTTTGGCATGAATCAGCTCCAAATCCTCTTTCTTTTGCTCCAAGACTCAATCTTTAGAATATTTGTTCCTGAAATTAAATAACTTGCAATTGAAGTAAAAGAGTTCTAAAAAGGAAATAAAACTAAATAAAATAAACTCAAATATAAATAAAACGGACTCAAATATTATATTAAAAACACTAATTATTGACTCATCAAACTCCCCCACACTTGAATCTTTGTTTGTCCTCAAGTAAAAGGCATAAATATAGCAGCATAAACAAGATTAACATATGACAATTCAATTAAAAACTTATGTCTCCTCAATGGCTTTATTTCAAGTGTGCACTAATCACAACTTCACGCATTCCTTGTGAACCTATTCAACCCAACAACAAGTTCCAAATGAGTGTGTGTGTGTGAAGTCCAACCCTTTTCTTGCTCCTGTATAAGATAGATATTATGAGGAAACAGGTTCTAACTTTAGCACTAAACCAACCGAGAAAAGTTCTTTCTTCGTTTCATATAAGAGAGATGGGAATATTTATTTTTATGGCATATTTAATTTTAATATTCGGGGAGTGGGGCAGACGCTAGTAAAGAGGTTACCCTTGATACACCATTGCATATGAACACGTTTTGGCTGTAAGGGTACCATCCTCGTTTTAAAGAAAGCAATTATTTGCTTTGGGTAAAAATTTTAGATGCCATTTTTAAAAGGGATACGGAAGCTACTTTTGTTTGTCAAGGAAAACACCACCTTCACGTGGGAAGTCAGTGAGGGAGTATCCTTTCCCCCCATATTCAGTGATGTCCCCTTTATAGATATATTTGCTTCCGCCCTCCTTAAATTTGATTTTTTTTTATTTCCCACACTAACTTATTCTACTTTTACTCTGAAATCATCAAAGGGTTAATTTACCACTAAAATTAGAACGTGCTCCTTAAAATACCTACTCATACAATTGCTCAAAGGATGCAACTTTGTGCTTTTCTTATTGGAGAATTTTCACAATAAAACAAGATGTGGGTATAGCAAGAACACTTAAAACACAAGAAATCATTTTTATGTACAAGAAACAACCATTTTAGAAGAGACAACAAAAATTTATGTCATAATTTATAATAAAAACAAGCCGCTTTACATGCCTTTCGCAACAAAACAAAACAAAAAATTAAAATCCAAGGGAGTTTGGAAAAGAAGAAGAAGAAGAAGAAGAAGAAGAAGAAGAAGAAACTAATGCGCATTACATACTGAAGTATTATAAATGAAATGCATGAGTAACATTAACATATTTCAGTGGTAAAAGTTATGTGAAATTCCAGGATTCCCAGATTTCGTGGAGTCATAATTATCCCTCGAATCTATGTTTTGCCCGATTAGCTTGCTAGGGCTCGTTGTGAAAATGGATACATGCATATGGGCGATTGGAGTTGGCGTTCTCAAACTAAATAGGAATTCAGTAGGTCCCGGTTCATCGCAACTCGCGTAAAGCGGACTGAACTCACTTGGAGCGAGGTCTGATGGCACAACCGTATTGTCAACTCGTTCCGTGATTTTATGATAACGCCTGGGACCCAGATTCACTATAGGATGAGTAATCATCAACGCCAATGACCCGTGTGCTAGTATTATGAAGTTTTCCTTGAGAGGGAAATCAACGAGCAAGCATTGGTATGATTAAGCAAAGCATAGCAAGCGAGAATACGAAGGTGCATTGTGGGATGTTCAAGGAAGACATGTACGAGTACATGATGAGTCTACCGTGGGAATTCGTAAGGATGATTCATGGAATTGATAACCATGTAGTAAGAAGGATGCGAAGTTTCACTCGTCTCGACGGGTTAACATTCATAGCTTAAATCGAATGAGGAATCAGAGTAGTGCGACCGAGGTTTGACCGGGAAGAGTTTTATTAGAGTCCATAAAGTCTTGGGCGTTGAAGTGAGAATCGCTACAAGATGGGTAAGAAGTTTGAAGTAACAGTTCTGGAGTAGCAAGACTCGGATAGCCAACGAAAGGCGTGGTAAGAGTATGATAACTATGTCCTCGTCGGGGTAAGTCAAGGGAGGCTGAAGACACTTTCAGTGTGGTTATCAGATTGTAGGGTTGGCAACGCCAATTTTATTGAGGTCCATAAGGTAGACCTTGGAGGTGAAGGTGTTGCATCATGCTCCAGAGCATTTGATTATTTTCTTCGGTCATTCGATTGCCCCTTAGGACATCGTTTCTCATCCCGGCCATTTCAACACCTTGTCTTTGTTGCTCGGTGCTTATTCTTTGAACTTCGGTTTGCATCCATGCCCACCGTTCATCATTACAGTTTCCACCGGCTTCTTGTTCATGGTGTTGTGCACCTACCTCCTTTTCATCACCACCATCATCACCATCATCTTGTACTTGTGGGTTAGTACCAACATAAAGCAAATTTTCCACCACCTCCGGATTAGTTATGTCCGGATTAGGTAGAATAATCAAACAATTAGCTCTAATAATTCTCCATTCATATTGGTAATTGTGAGTAGGGCCATGGGTTCTAAGGAAGGGCAAAGTAGTCAGAGTAAATAAGTCTAGATAATAGTTCCCCTCTAACCTCTTGATCCCTTGATTCACACTCACCCCAAACTTCCTAGCAACAAAGGTGATAATTCCACCTACCACTATATCACCCTTATCATCCGGTTTCTTTTTAGCAGTTGAAACAAGATAAGCAAGCAAATAATAGCAAATGTTAACAGGGTGGTTATAAAGCATAGCCCACAACATAAACAGCTCATCAGTCCTCATCATTCCTACCCCATATGGTGCAAGCCATAACCCTTTGAAGGTACCTAAACACAGGGTTGTGTTATGCAACAGCCTAATCACATGTTCCTCTATTCCTAGTCTATCCATATCATTAACATCGGGGTACCGACATGGAGAGATAGTTCTAGAGATTAGAGATTTATACCTATTCCTTTGCTCGGGATCCTTATATTTCGTAAAAACTACACAATATTAAAACTTATTTTTTTAAAAAAAAAAAAAAAAAAAAAACTTCATAATTGATACTAAATTTACTTAAAATTTATGTTGAGTTATATGTCAAATAATCTTAGGAATTTTAGGAAAGCACGGTGGACTAATTATAATAACTTGTATTTTCTATTTCCCTTTTATTGAAATAAGTGATTTACACATATATTTCGTTTTTTTTTTGTGATTTCGTCGTCTTAGTGTGACCTTGTTTTGTTCGTCGTTTTTGGGCGACGTTGTTTGCCTTTCTTGTTTCATTCAGGTGTTTGTTCGGTTCAGATTGTCAGATCAGCTTCGATCCAGTGCAGATTAAATCAATGACTTTAGAGTCGTCAACGTTGCAGATCCGGAGACATGAGTATTTCGGAGACTTCAATTCCAACTTCTAAGGTATATAATGGCACATAGACACACTCGATAGTTTTGCTATTGTCTAATATAACTCAGTTTGAAATATTTATGCTTATCACAATAAATATGTTTATTTGTTTTAACATATATTAAAACTTAAGACCCGTGCATCACAACCAGTAGATATGCTAGCAATATTAGCTTGGTTGAGGAGTACTATTGCGTTTTTTAATACATATACATAAAAACTAAATCAATAGTCCTAATAGAGTAACGACAACTAAAACACCAATTACAATCAAGTATAAAGGGTTCTGATCTTCATATGGAGAAAACATGCGGTCATGGTCATAGCCCATTTCCTGCGGTACGTAAAACAAATAAGGGTCAGTCCTATTTATGAAGATCGAACTTTCTAATGAGTATATGCTTTGCATAAATATTATCAATAAAACTCTTCCTCACATGTAATCCAGAAATAATAAAAAAACGAACCAAACAAACAAAATCAGATCTTGAAAAAGAAAATATATCTGAAAAATTGAAAGAAAACTAGGGATTGGATGGGAGAAAGAACTGACCAAAGCAGATAGAGAAAAATGATGAATGAGTAAAAATTTTGTATGTACTATAACCTGTGACTATGTAGTATGTACGTATGATAAAACAAACTATATATAGACGTCAGTTATCTCTCTTCTCACCCTTGTATTTTCGGCTGTAGAAGCAAACTATGATCAGGTCTTTGGTGCTTATTTTGCTTCTCTTTTCCAACTTGCTAAAATGCCATCTCCATGTCACTTTAATTTTGTCCATTATATCCAAAAAAAGTCATTTGTTTCAATTATCCAAAAAATAAAGACTTGTACAAATTCCATATCAAACAAGAAAACGAAAACGTGTGTTAAAAATAAGTGATAAAATATATTACCAGCCTTTTTCTTAAAAACAAATTGATTAGTTTTTAAGTAAAATTATGATTTTTCTCTTTTAGAAATAATCCAATATATTTACGTGAAAGCGTTACTATAGAATTACGTGTGGGGAATTCCATAAATAAATTATTTCCTAATGAAAAAATAAATAAAATTGGTTAAATTACATTTTTTACTTTTACTCTATTTTTTTAATTTAAATTGGTCTTGTAGATTTTTATTTCATTTTCAAATTTAAGTTGTTTACAAGTGGCTGAAACTGGGACCGAATTTAGAGATTTAGAGCACAAGCTCCGACTACTAATATAGTTTTTTTTTTTGACACAACTATTACTAATATAGTTTAGAGCATCACAATGGTCGTAAACTAATAAACACTCCTTAAATGGATCATATATGTACACATCATTTATTTATAATTTTTAATAAATAAATATTTATTCATGATTCAATGACTCTAATGATACACTAATAGGGACTCCAATGAAGAGTTTTTAAATAGGTCCCAATATGTGCATATGTATTGTACCATTTATGTGTACATTTAAAAAAATAAAAAGAAATTAAAGATAGTCAAAATAACATGAATTTGAAAGGCATAATCAACTTATATATATTTCTTTTTCATCTTTTGATTGTGGGATCCGTCAATTGCCGAGAAGAGAGAGAGTCATTGTATAGTCATTGTATAGTTTTTTTGACACAAAACAAACGACATTCATTCATTCAAATTGATAGAGTACATTGATGCAATACAAATTCGCTAAAAACAAAAAGAATGAATTTGTGAACAAACTCACGACATCCATGTTAATAGCATAAAACAGCAAAGTACATAAGCCTACAAATATGACTATATTAAAATCTCTAGAATAACCATGTCTTCGGATCTGCAACGTTGATGACGCCAAAGTCATTGGTTGGATCTGCAATGGATCGAAGCTAATCTAACAATCTGAATCGAACAAACACCTGAACAAGGGAAAAGACAAACAATGTCGCACAAAGACGACAAACAAAACAGCGTCGCACTAAGATGACGAAATCACAAAAGAAAAACCTAATTCGATGTGAAAATCACTTATTTAAATAGAAGGGAAGGAGAAAAACGATTTAGAGGGGTGATTTGGGGTCAAAAATTGACCCTAAACCACCCCACTTTGGTGGATGAAGAAGAAGAAATTAGGGTTCAGCCGACGGCTCACAAAAGAGAGAGGGGGGAGAGAGGGGCGTGTAGAGTTATTGTCTAGTTGCTGATAACTAATAGCTACCCATTTTTTCTTCTTCCTCTAATGAGACTCCTTAATAAGTTGAGATCCTTGTTAAGTAAAGGACTCCCCATTGGTGATGCTTTTATTAACTTGTCAAAAAAAAAAGGTTTGAATTTTTCTTTAATTTTTTTAATTTGCTTCAAATGAGTTGTTTATGTTTAAATTATGTTAGAAAAGAGATAAATTGGTGCACCTTTTGGTAAAATATTAAAGGATTATATTATAAAATACAAATGGATCGATCGACTATATTGAAAAATATATATATTAAGGAGTTAGTTGAAATTTTTAAATGTTAAGATATATCTCAAACTCAAAAGATAAATAAAATAAATGATCCAGCTGAATTAAGGTATATTTAGTGGTTTCAATATGATAGAGACACGTAAAATAAGAGAGTCCAGTGAATAAGAATGTTTTGATTAAGCTCAATGTGTTAATGATTTTTTTAAATGACAAATTGTTTAGAATAATTTATATATGTTGAATTGTTGATTGAACTCTTGGTCAAACGATATTTACCTTATGACCGAATTCTAAATTATCAGAACTCATTTTCTGGAAACCAAAGGGTAAAAAACGACAACTAGAAAACTTTTTTTTATATTGCTATAGGGTGTTGGAGGAATGGAGAATTTTATGGTATATTGTTAGGTGCTCGTTATGTAGGAGAATGAGGCAATTGACATATGGGGAAGGGAGAGGATCAGTGTGATGGCAGAATTCGAATAAGATCATATAGGGTGTAGGTGTTAGAAAGGGAGGGTGGTTGCTTGAAATATTTGGCATGTGATGGGGGATCGGTCCATTAAAAGTATAGTTTTTATTTTTAAGGAAGTATAGTTGTTGTTTTTTTTTTGAAGGAAAAGTATAGTTGTTTTTGATACTCAACATATTTCTTCATGAAATAAAACAAAAATAGGTAGAGTTTTTTATTTATGATAATCTTTTCTAGAATAAAAAAATCTACGTTTTATTGTTTTGCTTACTTATTTTTCAACAATTATTTATCAATAAGATCAATAAATTAGTGTTATTGCTTTATCAATAAAAGGAATAGTAGTATAATTACAATACTACTACACTTTTTATTTTTACTTAAAAGCAGTATTCATGAATAATAATGGATTACTCAAATAATCCTTTCCAAAAGAGTATTACTCAAAATCCAAAAAAGTATTACTCAAAGGTATTATCCCCAACCATTTGCATTGCAAACAAAGTATTATATACTTAAAAGCATTATCCCACAACCATTTCCAAACAAAGTATTATATATTCAAAAGGATTACTCATGAGTAAGAAATTAAAAAGTATTCCTGAAAGGTATTACCGTTATTTAAGATAAAAAATACTTTTCCATTAGTGCAAACTGAACCACCTTAATTTGTGCAAACTGAAATTAAAAAGTAGGCTTAATTGCAGTTTTAGCCCCCTAACTTTTTCAAAGTTGCGATTTTGGCCCCCTAAGAAAAAAAAACTACAAAACAGCCCCCTAAGTTTTGTAACTGTAGAAGTTTTGGCCCCCCAAGACAAAAAAAAAATAAAAAAATAACACGTGGCACCTCACTTAGGGTGCCACATCAACGTAGACCGAGTCAATATCAGTTTTGGGGGCCAAAACTGCTACAGTTGCAAAACTTAGGGGGCTGTTTTGTAGTTTTTTTTCTTAGGGGCCAAAATCGCAACTTTGGAAAAGTTAGGGGGATAAAATTGCAATTAAGCCTAAAAAGTATTATATGGTTTCGATTAGTGCAAACTGAATCACCTTAATTTGTAATTTAAGATAAAAAAAAATACTTTTCCATTGGTAACAAATAGTTATCCATTAAGCGGCAAACATCCAATTTTAAATAAAAAATTATGCCCAAAATTTTGCAATAACGGACTAAGAGGGTCAACTACCCAGCTAATCTTCATACTTAAATACCGTTATTGTATAGCTAGTTTTGTAATGAAAGACCTATTACTAGATATTTCATGGGTAGAGCCCATAAGTGTGAACTATACAAGTTCACAATAACATTGATTGAATGAGGATTCAATGAAAGAAGGGGCCTTCAGTGTATAGAGAGGACCTCACGGCCGTTTAACAAATAATCGTGGAAACGATGGAACCCACCATTTCTTTGTCTATTTCTATTAAATTAACTATACTTTTTTGAATACCTAGTATCAATAGATTTTCTTATTAAGAGATTAAATACTTAGAAGAAAAAAAAATCTTGGTTGGGAAGGTTATAGCAGCAAAAGCCATTGGAATGTTTATTTTATACATTGAAAGAATCCATTTTGTTATTAACAGACTAGGAAGGATAAAAGAATGGTGGGATTTAGCATGGAAAAGGGGAGTTATTTCACATCATGAAAAAGATTTTTTCAACCATTAGATTAAAGAGGAGAATTAATTTTATCATGGACTGCCTACACCATATTTTTTTCCTTTCTCGCCATCCATCTTCCTCCTTGCCCCCACCATCTTATTCGACCTTCTCTCTCCATCCCAATCAACAGATCTAACATACAGGAAACAAAAATTCACCATTCTAAGATTAGAGCATGGTTTCCAACACCGAAAATCCATTTTCATACTTGGACATGAAAAAACCAATCCCCACATATGCAAGCTGAGCGGTGATTGCATCTGAAATTTTTAATCTCTAAATGTATAATTTTAAAATAATTTTCATGGTGCTGATAAAATGGAAGGCAATAAAATAGATGTATATAGTTCATTGTAAAAGCAAACAATCCATTTTTGGTTGATTTGAATTTATTTTTTTAGATCCAATCAAGTTTAGAAGTTATTTTAATTATTTTCTGTAATTTGTAAACAAACATTGATTCACAAACAATGAGGTGAATTTGTTACTCCACAACCCAATTTTATTTAATCGATCAATTAGAAAAATTCTAGATCAAGGAAAAGAAAAAAGTTCCAGAACTAAAGAAAAAAGAGGTGTAAAAGAGAAAGGAAAAAAAATATGGTGTAGGCAGTTCATGATAAAATTAATACTACTCTTTAATCTAATGGTTGGAAAAACAACTCTCATTTCCCATACTAAACCCCACCTAAAAGAATAGCTGAAAGAAAAAAATAAAATAGTTATTCATCAAATTCAAAGTCTCATTTATTCAATGACCATAGTTAAACGAGGATCTATCGCTCGAAAACGGAGGACAAAAATTCGTTTATTTACATCAAGCTTTCACGGAGCTCATTCAAAACTTACTCGAACTATTTCGCAACCGAGAATAAAAGCTTTGGTTTCAGCTCATCGGGGTAGAGATAGGAAAAAAAAGGGATTTTCGCAGTTTATGGATCAGTCGAATAAACGCAATAATTGCCCAAAATAAAAGCAACATATAATGTATTTATAGTAAATTAATGTATAATCAGTACAAGAATCAATTGCTTCTTAATCGTAAAATAGTTTCACAAATTGAAGCCTCTAGCTAGTTGTTTTGATGATGTTGTTTTTAGTCCTAATCAATTAAGTGTTATTAGTTAAGCATGTTGATTGTTGGATAAATTTGTCTTAGAAATTGTTAAAGCACACAAGCTTACTTGTGACCAAAGAAAATTGTATTTCATTGGATTTCATATGTCAAAACAGTGTTTTTCATTGTCTGAATCGATTCACATTAATCTGAACCGTATCACACAAAGCTTCTGACTTTGTGTGAATCGTTCCATAATATTCTAAGTCGATTCACTTTTGAATCGATTCAGAAATGTCTGAATCGTTTCACAAAATGTTTCTGACTTGATATGAATCGATTCAAACATTTTTGAATCGTATCAATCTTCTTTCTAGGGTTTTTGAATTGATTAAAATCTCCGGTGATACGTATCAATCTTCATAGCATTTCTCTTTTTCCAGTCTTGTCTTTTAGCTATCTAAATCGATTCAGACATTTAGTGAATTGATTAATATAGTTGTTTTTGGACGAAAAATTGCACTTACCCTCATTTTCTATATAATACTCACTTTCTCAAAACTCCAAAATTATTGAATCATCTCCATCTATATTTGTGAAAGTGTGTAATGAGTTAACCATAATTTCTTCTCATAAGTTATCTATTTATACCTCAAAAATAAGCTAGGTTACTACAACTCTTATTGGGCCTCAAAACTTTACCACTTAATTCTAAGAGTATTACTTTTCCAACCTTGTTGCCTTCTCGTGTGCCCTGTGTTTTTGACTAAGATACCCTTGGTTTGGATTATATAATCTGGACACAGTTTGAATTATATAATCCAGAATTAATAGAAAATCACGCAGCACCAGGTCTTTTCTGAAACTTGGACTTGATCAGGGTGTAAGACGATTCGAAAATCATAATTCGGACAATATATATGTTTTACGGAATATGGAATTTGAACACCCTGTATTTGAACTGAGCGAGAAATAATGTCATTATTTTTCGAAAAATGAAATCCGAACAGCTAGGTTATATATACTTTCCCAGAACCTAGCTGAAGCTCACCACCTTTATCACAAACACTCCCTGCACCTTTAGAAACACACTATTTTGGGCGAAAATATGATTTGGAGCAGCAAAATGGCCACCAAGGGGGTTAACATCATCATTTTCGTCTGAATGCAAAGGTAATGTGTATATAAACCTTCCCTCATTCGATTTTTAGGCGCTTTCCTTTTGATCACATCATATGATCTGTAATGGAGCAATACAGAATTAATAATCCGGACTGTATTCATGCTTTTTGGATTTAATAATTCGAACAGCACCAGTACAGAAATTGTGTTCATTTTCTGACTCTACTTTGTATTGTTTTCAGTTATGGTTGTTCCTGTTGATGCACCAAATGATGATCCACCTGAGATTGAACTTCCTATTGTGTTGCCGGTTCTTTTACTTGAAGATGTGCATGATTCTAGAAATGCCAAATCCGAGAATCCCCCACCACCCCCACCACCCCCACCGAAAATTAAAATTTATTTAGGGGATGCGAAAGTAGAGGATGCTCCACTTCCTATTCCTCCTGTTGTACCTCCAGTTCTTGTTGTTTGTATTGATCAGCGAGAACATTTTACGACTACATAAAAGTTTGCAACAAGGAATGATTTGTTGGAGTGGGTTCGAGAGAAAGCAAGGAAGCTAGGTTTTTCCACTGTTATTGGTAAATCCAGTAACGGTGGCAATGGAAGAAGAGCATTTGTTACTTTGATATGTGAAAGCGGAGGTTCATACACCGAGTACAAGATAAAGACTCGACGTGAGATCGTTGGTTTGGTTAAATGCGAGTGTCTGTTTCGGCTGAGAGGTTATTTGTTGACTGCTGGTGATTGGAGCCTCAAAGTTGGTGATGGTAGACACAACCATGACATGACAGATGTGTTGAAAGGTCATAAAACCGTTGGTCGTCTAAACCCAAATGAATGTGTGCACCTTAATGAGATGGTGGATTCAAACGTTCCTTCGAGGCAAATGCTTACCAATTTACGGAAGAGGAACTGTACCACTTCAACTACTATCAAACACGTTTACAATGCATGTCACAGGTATAGGCGGTCCATTAGGGGTACGAGAACGAACATGCAACATCTTTTGAAGTCTTTGGTTGATCATGATTACGTGTATCATTATACGAAGTATCATGATTATGATGATGTTAGTGATGTTTTTTGGGCACATCCAAATTCTATCAAGTTGTTTAACACGTTCTCCATGGTGCTTGTGTTGGATTCCACCTATAAGACCAACAAGTATCGTCTTCCATTGATTGAGTTTATCGGTAACACTTCCACCATGAAAACGTTCTATATTTCTTTTGCTTATATGATGTCTGAGAGGCAAGACAACGTTAATTGGGCTCTTGAGAGGTGTCATGAGTTGTTGCATCCCAAAGATCTCTATCCCAAAGTAGTTGTCACTGATCGGGACAATGCTTTGATCAATGTTGTGGAAACTGTTTTCCCTAATGCTACTACTCTGTTGTGCTCATATCACATAGGACAAAATGTGAGAGCAAACTGTAGAACGGATTGCAAAGTGAAGGATCTCAAAGACATGGATGGGGAAGAGATCAAGTCTGGTTCGGTGGTGAAGACTGTGATGGCTGCATCGATGGATATTGTGGATTCAGAAACGGGGGAAGCCTATATTGATAATTGGAACCAGCTCAAAGTTGTATGCGGAAAATTTCCAAAGTTTTTGGAATATGTTGAAAAGACAATTTTGGATCCGGTTAAGGATAAGGTTGTGAAGTCTTGGGTCGACAAAGCAATTCATATGGGGAATACTACAACAAATAGAGCTGAATCTGCACACGCTCGGTTGAAAAAATATTTGAGTAGTAGTATGGGTGATTTAAGTACATACTGGAAATCCGTTCATGACATGCTAGAGTTGCAACATACCGCAATACATGCTTCGTTTCAAACGAGCATTATCATGTTTGAACATAGGTTCAAAGGAAAGGTGTTGTGGTCTAGGTTGATTTGAAACATTTCAAGGGAAGCTTTACATCATCTAGTAGAAGAGTATAATAAAGCACTTGAAATTGGTACGGATAAATCAAGATGTGGTTGTTTGAGTTTGATCACTCATGGATTACCATGTGCGTGTACGATTGCTTTGAAAATCAAGAACGGCACCGTCCTCCGTTTGGATGAAATCCAAACTCACTAGAAGAGGTTGAGGTTCGAGTACGAGGTTAACCCAAAACTTCGTAAAGCAGACATCTCTCTATTGCCATAATGGGATATTCTTCAGGTATTTTTTTGAAAAATTGTGTTACTTTAGGTTATGCCCAGGATTTGTGTTTCTGTTTTCTGTACTGGTGCAATTCGGATTATATAATTCGGACTATATATTTGTATTCTAGATTATATAATGAGTAAATTACACTCCCCTCCCCTCAAAGATGCTTGAATTACACTCCCCTCTCCTCTTATGTTAAAATATACACTCTCCTTCCTTGAAAAGTAAAATTTACTCCCCTCCCTTATAAGATGCTTGAATTACAACCCCCTCCCTTAATAATTAAATGTGCACTACACTTTAATCTATTTTAACATAAATAAATATTTTTATGATATACATTAATTTTGAACCACCATTTAAGAAAAATTAATCCATTTCTTTTTAATTTAAATGTCAATGATAATTAAATTTAAATATTTTGCTATTGATTTTATAATTTAGGGTATAAAATTAACTTTTAAATAACCATGTTTTATTGTCTTTAGTAATTTTTCACATATTTTAATTTTATTTCGGGTTATTTCATATTTAATAACAGAGTTTAAAACTACATGTTAATGAAATTGTGAATAAAAAATAGCGAAAAATATGTATTCAATTTTTTGTTATATTAAAATAGAGTCGCAATACTAATTTTTTCGAATTGTGTTAGGTTATTATTATTTTTTGCTAGATTATTAGAAATAAAAAAAATATATTGAGGGAGTAAAGTGTAGATTTTAACATAAGAGGGGAGGGGAATGTAATTCAAGCTTCTCTTAGGGGAGGGGAGTGAAAAAAATTTCTAATATGTTTTAAATAAGAGGCGAGGAGAGTGTATATTTAACATAAGAGGGAAGGGGAGTGTAATTCAAGCATCATTGAGGGGAGGGGACTGTAATTTACTCTTATATAATCTGAAATGATAGCATTTACGCCTCATGCAAGTGCATGTAAGACTCATACAAAGGGTGTATCGGGAAGTTCCTGATTTTATAATCCAGAATGTTCGTATGCGTTCCGGAATATAAAATCTGAACCATATCAATACTCATAACAGAATGCATGTTTTTGCCTATTTTCCAGTAACAACCAAAATGACAGTTTTTTACGCATTGTAGGCCCGGTTCAAGGACGCTGATTACAACATGAAGGTGCATATGAAAGAACGATTCCGACATTTTGTTTACCGGAGACCACCTCTATATGTCCACCTCCAAATAAGGTCACCACCAAAGGAGCTCTAAGGAAAGATAAACAAAGCATTCGATCGACAAGACGGTCCCCTTCGCTGTGGGAGGTTGTTGACTCCCAGGAACAACAGACACAGGGTTCACAGACAAAATCAACAGGGTCAAGTAGAAAGAGTGCACGGAAAAGCAACACATGTCTCCTACTCCTCCTAAGCCAATTCCAAAAAATCTGAATCCAATACCAGTTAAAGTCTACATACCACACAAAGACTAAATCCCAATTTGGATGCATGACTTTATTGAAAAGGTTGAGGATGTACCTAGTGATGGGTATTGTAGGTTCCGAGTAATTGTGGTCCTACGTAACTTGACTGTTGATGATCACCAAATAATCTGTTACCACCTTTACAAAGAGCTTGTCGGTGTAGATAATGCTTGCTATCGGAGGATGATTAATGATGATATGCGGTATAAAGAGGTCTCAGACGCACTATCCTTTAGCGGTATTGGGAATGCACCACCGTAGAAATGTATGACCATGCCGGATATGGGTTTCCTTACCGCACAGAAATTCAAACACACGGTTGTTGTGTTGTCCATTGGGAAGGGGTGATCGGAAACCTATTTCCCTCTATGTGGTCCACCGCCATGTATCGATTGGGTGATGTGTTTACCATATGTGAATGACAACCATTTTATGGCAGTGGATTTGAAAGATGGTTGTCCGATTCCTCCCACTTGCCCTCTATGGAGACGACACTCTCAAGAGGATGCACAAAGCTAGTCTGATAGATATGTCAGTCGGATGGCAGATTATAATGAGCTAAGTAGGACGGCGGGTGAAGAGGTGGTAGGAGATGACAAAGAATTGTACATTATTGAAAATCTTGATCCTGATGAGAGGGTTGGTCCTGGTCCTGGTGTGAAGGTTGAAGTGGATGATAGTCCCATTGATCTTTCGGTGCCATAGATTAAATGTATATCATTAGTTTAGTTAAAATGTATATTATTAGGTGAAATGTGTAATGATATAAATTCAACTTTTTTACACACACACACACACACACACACACACACACATAATGATTTATTCAAAAACAATGATAAAAACCACAATGACATGCAAATCTGTGTTGTTCTGTTTTACAGAAGCATTTCGGATTATATAATCCGGACGCGTTCGGAGTATATAATCCGAATTAATCCGGGGGTATTTTTGGGAAAAAATAGGGCGCGCGAAAATTCCATAGGGTGGAAAAATTAATACTCCAATTCTAAAAGTTACTACACACTCAACTCATTAAAACTTCTCAATAATTACCATCTCAAAATAATCACCACTAGACATTTTTAACTTAAGTAAAAATAACTATCCTCACTAAAACAATAAAAATAATCTCCATTCTAAATTACTAATTTACCCTCGCTCGCCAAATGACCAAAATCCCCTTAGTCTTAAAATGACTAAAATACCCTTTTAGAATAGAAATCCACTAATCACAAATCAAATACACAAACAAGCAAATAATGGTAGGTGTATATTAGAGATGGGAGAGAGAGAGAGGGGGGAGGAAGATGATGGTAGGTGGGGGCCGAGAACAAGAGTGAATGATGGTGGACGGTTTGATTGAGAGAATAATGAAGATAAAAGAGTGAGAGGTGGACTTACTAAAATGCCTCTTCCACATGGAGGTGTATATTAGAGGTATGGAAAAATATGTTAAATATGCCCCTTCCACGTGGACTTACTAAAGGTATATAAATAAGGGTTAAATATGTTTTTGGTCTCTATAAATATGTCAACTTTTCGTTTTCATCCCTCTAAAATAATTCTTCAACTTTTAGTCCCTTAAAAAATTTCCATCTTCACTTTTGGTCCCTCCTTTAAAGTAAACTCATATATAGAAATCATATTTTTGAATAAAATTTTGCATAAAAAATTCATAATATTATAATATTTTCCATCTCTCTTTCTTCTTTGTATTACAAAATTGAAGATTAAATTGAAAGATATTATAACATATATCGCATTTACACAATTTGAAATTAATCAATAATCATTTGATAGGTTAATAAGATACATCAAAATATTTTGTCAAAAAAGATACATCAAAATAAATTTATGTTTTAAAGTTTATAAAACTCTAATTTTGATGTATATAATTATCGTATCAAAATCACATATCGTTTCCGAATAATAATTGTACTATATTTAAAAAATAAAGTCCCGTGAGCATAGCTCAGGACAATGCATTATTATATGTAGGTTCCGGGATTCGAACCTCGGACACCCCACTTATAGGCTATTTAACCAAAATAAAAAAATAAAAAGAATAAATAAATAAATAACAAAAACAACAGTATTTGTGAGGGAGCTTGGAAATCATACACCGAACCGAACAGCAATTGAGTTCCAGTGAGGGTAATATAAAAATCGTACCTCTCCTTGGAATTGAAATTTGGTTTTGATTGATTACGCAAATTGCACAACTCTTTGAATTTGGTTGGTATTATAACAAATGGTATGTGTTCTTTCTATCACTCTCTTCAATCCTTGTTTTCATTCATGCGTACTATTTAAATTCAATTCATATTAACCTAATTTTGTTTATGATTATCATTAATTATAGCTCTTCAGTGTTAATTAATTAGGTTTACTTTCAATTTTGATCATGCAATTTATCAATGAAATATGGTTTCAATTTTGATCATGCTGGACCTTAGAACATTGTGTGATGTTGTTGAATGGCTTTTGAGTGTATGACCTTCGTCAACAACCTTTTCTTGAATGGTGAGGTGATATGTGCGCCGTGCGCGCACCCGGACCAATGCCCCTCAGTTAGTATTTATAGTGTAGGTTTTAGGGTTTTGGTCATTGGATCCGGCCCGTACGGCCTAGATGGTTCCAAGGGGTCATTGTTCCAGTGTGGTCGAGGGACGTGTCCATATCATGGTACTTCTGGAACTATGAGGAAGGGAGTCCAGATTTACCCCCGGTTTGGGCCTTGGCCCAGACCGAAACAAATTTGAAAGTTAAATTTTTATTTTTTATTTTTTGAATAAAAAATGTTAGTAATTAGTGGTTAGATTAATATTTACTAGCGTATCAGAATTTGAAGAAGCAACTATGCTATGCGATAAGGAATTTAGTACAAAGTTTCTGTTGTCAAAAGGAGGCTATATGATGCTATAAAGGTTCTATAGTGCTATAGCATAGCGAAATTTGAACGAATCGCTATTTCATGCGATCAACAACCTGGGTTTCGTAGATTGCTGAAGTCCCAATCTTTTTAACTTAGTTTTCGACTTGTGTAATGAACGTATGCAAAAGTTGTGTCTAGTGGATTCTTTATGCTTTTGAAATAGTCTAATTGGAGAAAGGTTGAAGAACAATAGTAATTTTATTGCAATATGGGATGAACGTATGTAATGAACATCACATTGTGCTTGATGTTCAGAAGAATACCTTTTCCCAAAACCTTAAAGAATCAAAAGATAATGAGTGTTTTGCTTCAGTGGCGAGTGAGTGAAAGGTGTTCTATTTTTTACTTTATTTCTGAAGAGGCTGTGGTAACTAGCCCCGTTTATTCACTTGACAGGATATGTACATTCGCATTAAGCGTGACAAGACAACATATTTCATCCGGTGCAAGGCATCTGATAAAATTCTTGACATAAAGGAGAAGTTACAAGAGCTTGTTGACAAACCTGCTAAGGACCAACGGTTGATTATACCTGGTACAGGGGAAGTATTAGATGACTCTAAGACTCTGGCTGATCAAAAGGTACGCTAATACATAATTTTTCATGTCATTTACTGTGTGTATATTTCTTTTATAAAATGTTAGAATTTAGCAAAAATCCAGCTTTGATTCTACCTGTGTTTTTTTTTCCATTGATTCTTAGTTTCTAACTAGCCTGAAATAATTCTGATTGCTTCTCATACGACTTACATGCTATAGATGCTAACAATTTCCGTATTTTTTACATCTCAGATTGATACAGATGTTGTTGTTGCACTGACCTTGAGGAAAGGTAAATTTTATATCATTAACCTAACACCACCATAATCGTGTTACCTGGTTCTCTTCTTTCTACATTGATTGTGTGAAGATTTCCAATTCCCAATGTTCTTTGAAGGATCTTTTAGTTTTGATAATAGAGATAGACTATTTCAGGTCATCCTGGATTTATGTTGAACTAATTTTAAATAACTTCATTTCTGTTGCGGAATTGCAATCATGAGGAATTGTTTCAAGAAAGATTTAATACTATAAGCCCCAACAATTTTGCACAGCTTCAGTTAATCTTGGGGTTCCCTAGAAATTTATGAATATTTGTTAGGGATATAAAACACACTCTAATTTGTTTTGGCAAATACTCAGTTTATTCACATTGGGGAATATTGGTAACTTAATCTTTCAGGTTTTTATCGCAGTTATTTGTAAATTGTAATGCAGATAATTATTTGACCTGGTTTATCATTTTAACTAGAAGCCCCTAGCCCCGTTCACTTGAACAAAAAAGGTGCTTCCGTGTTCATTTATGTATCACCTGAGCATGTTTATCTTTATTCTTAAATATTTTTAGCCTTTAGATTGTATGTAGGACCTATCCTTATGTGACAATTGTAAATATGTTTAATATTGTGAATTGTGACATTTTTCGCTTAAGTGGAGCTTTTTGTTTCCATTAACTTCCCTGTTTCTACCATGCAAGGGTAGAACTAACAAGCCACTAAAAGATGTTGTATGGCTGTTATGGCATTGCTGTGAGGTTAGGGAAACCAAAGTTGCGAAGATAAAAACAAATTTATTGAACAAATCATTTCAATTCAAAAGTTAACTTTTAGAACAAATTTGATTGTGAATGATGTCTATTGTTATAAAAGCACACATGACATGTCTTGTTCAGCTGCAGTTGTCAGACGTTGGATTAGACGGATGTTCTTCATGGAACTGAAAACGTCTTGATGGAGTAATAATTCACATACTGATTGGAATATCTTAAATACTTTTCAGTGATAACTTGGAAAAATGATAATTGAAGAAATTCATGAAGGCCTTCCAGATGGCTGTTATATTGAATCTTTGACATGATATATACAAGTATTTCATTATATCTTTGACATGATATTTTTCCGCACCTGCATTTACTTGTTTACATCTTTCATTTTGACAACATCATATCCTCTAGAGGATCATTTTGGATGTACATGCATTAGCGTTCGCTATATCTTTTTCATAAACAACATAATGAAAAGATATTTTACTTTTGCTTCCAGATGATAATGAGTTTGAGGAGGTCAACATTGTTCGACCAAGTGATTTCTATCAGACAAGGGATGCAGAGGGTGCCAGTTGGTAATTGGTAAAGCCACCAAACTAGTACGTTGTTCATCGGATCATTGACGAATAGTTTTTTTAATTAAAACTTCCGTGATAAGAGCTAACATAGTATCCTGTTAATTTTCCAGGTGACTTGGTGATTTTCATAATGACTCTGGAAACATTTTCAGATGACCGTTCAATTGTAGAGAGAAACTATATACTTGTTTACTCGCTTCTGCTTCTCTTTCTTCTCCACTCTCCTTGTTGCCGCCCTCTGCCCACCTGCATTTATGCATTGATTTAGTTGGTCGTCCTTCTGTTATTCTCTCTACTTTGTGTTCATCGTTGTGTAACGACTTACACAACGCTGTCAAAATAGTTTTTAAATGGTATGTGGACATAGTTCCGTAAAATCAAATTGGTCTTAAACAAATAACAAGCATCCCAATGTAAGATTTATAAAAACAAAATGTTATGTAAGATTATATATAGTGGTCATCTAACGATTTTCTTTCTCGAGTTAGATGAGCAAATGTTGCTCATACAAACCATATATGGTCTTGAAGTTATTTGGCGATCACATAACCATTTAAAGAAGTTATGTGAATCTATTTATAATGTTTGAATCACAACTACTTTCATTGCCACGTTGCAGATATATTAATGACACCTAGATACATTCATATAGCTCTTCATTGCATCAAAAAGAAAGATAGAAAGAAAAGACATATAATTTCCCCTTATTCATCTTACTCTTAAAATAAAATAATGTCATTTTACTTCATAATATACGAGAGACAATCTAAGCAAGAAAACATCGTTTTTTAATAATAAGCAAGAGGACATCGTTTGTCTCCAACATATATTGTTTAGTTGAATTATTACATTACTTTAGAGCATATTATATTAATTATTACTTACTCTTTGCCCTTACGCAAGTGTAGTTTTTGTTTTTATTCGGAAACTTTGATGTGCTCCCAAAATGAAAGAAATTTCTTACCCTGTAATTTCTTGATTTGTCATTAAACAAACCATGTTGATTAAGATAACATATATAAACAGGATTCAAATTTGTCACACTCTAAAATCCATACCTACCCTTACGTACCCCACTACCAAAAGACATAAAATTTGCATATTTTTTCAACTAACAAAACCACCCAACAGTACCAGTTTTACAACATTGGCTCAGAATTTCATTTGCTTCTTTCTAAATAAAAATGAAATTCTACAATCATGACATAAGTGGCTATATACAAATATTATAAGACTTATTATGTACATTTTTTTATTTTAGTTCGTTATATAATGTCGATTTTCAAATTAATTTGCATTATTTTTTTCCATTAACGTTTCTTTTTTTGGTGGTGTCCGAGATTCGAACCACAGGCCTTGCATAGATTATGCATTATCCCTACCAACTGAGTTAAGCTCACACGGATGTCTATTAACGTTTCTTTTACTATTAGATGAGTCTGATTTTAAATTGAAATTTGAAAATTCAGTTTAAAGAATGACAAAACAGTTCTAAAACGTAATTGTTAGATAGATCATACGATATGCATGTATGTGCCGTATAGAAAACATATTATAGCTGACCTAACTAACCACAAAATGGTAGAAAAATTTGGTAGAACAAACCACAAACAAACAAGCCAATTCAGCTCAACTTCCAATTAAGAAGCAACAAAATTATTTCCTATTCAAACACCCTTCATTTCCAAAGCTATATTTATACATATATTATATTGATACTTTATCCCAATAGTAAAAAATACTAAATTTCTCTTCATATTTTTGCAATGGCTAGCAACATCACAATGGTAACAAATGAACGTGCAGGTGCAGAAATAGTGTATGGTTCTGAAGAATGCTTCAACCATTCCATACAACTCTTGGAAGAGCTTGGATTTCCCAAAGGTGTTCTTCCCTTAAAAGATCTTGTTGAATGTGGAAGAGTTAGAGAAACTGGTTTTGTTTGGATGAAACAAAAGGCACCAAGTGAACATTATTTTGAAGGTACAAAGACTCTTGTGAGCTATGGAATTGAAGTCACTGCTTATGTGGAGAAATTCAAGATGAAGAAAATGAGTGGAATTAAGAGTAAGCAATTGTTTGTTTGGGTGCCTATAACTGAAATGAGTATTGATGGTTTTAATGGAAAGAAGATGTATTTTAAGACTCCTATGGGGATTGGTAAGTCTTTTCATGTTACTTCTTTTATGAGTGTTGAGGAAAAGGAAAAGTATGAGCAGTTGCAATTGAAGGATAAGGAGGTTGAGATCAAAGAAAATTAATTGGTGACAAATTTATTATATTGCATATGTTTGTTTTTTGGTTCATGTATGTTATTTGAGAATTTGGTTATTATGAATAATTGATGAGATTAATGAGATCTTGATTGTTGAAAAATATGATCAAGTTGATAGTTTATGATGTATACTAAATATATGTGTTGTTATTTTTTGATGATATTGATTTATTATGCATTTCTTACAAGTGATTTCTTGAATTATAGGTTTTGTTTACATAAGATAAGATATTTGTTTTTTAGTATTAGTTCATTAACAAAAATTTGGAGTGCTTGGAGAAACCTTATCACTTTCAGATTCAATTTGGTGAAAAACTAGTTCGGTCCTGTTTTTAGTACAAAAATCATTAATTTTGTGCAATATTGAAATTCTACAAAAATAACTTGTCTCTAATGTTTTCAAGCAATAGTAAAAATTATTATTTAACTTAAATAAACAGGTTTAATAAAATATGGATTTCATCTCATGCACTCTTTGAATTGTTAAAATCATGGGTTACATCCAATTGAGAGAACCTATGAAAAAAATATGCTCTTTCATTTTTCTAAAATTGTTAAAATTAAAGTTTCTTTTCATAAACAAAATTTATTAGTTTTTAGTCCTTGTATATATTACATAAAATAGAGTTTTTAGATGGTGAATGTTGCATGGATCAGTCTATCATATGGTCATCATAAAGACATAAACTATTTTTTTTTTTACATAAAGTATTAGTAAAAATTTAGTTGAGTGAGTCGTTCAAAGTTTCATGCGTTGTCAAGTTAGTCCCAAAATTAATTAAAATTAATTAAAAACTCCTCGAATGATACTCCTGTTGTGAGTTATAACAAAAAAATAAAAAAATAAAAATCCTGTTGAGTTATTATATCCAAAACCTTAACCCTATCAATTTGTCAAAGAAAACCCTATTTAAGTTCCCCCAAAGATAATGTAATTTTGGATCCAAGTCTTTCAGCGTCTCTTTCTTCCCAGGTATGTGCATTTTAGATCAATTCTCTACCCACATAGTATTAATCTTGTGATAATAAAGAACTCTACTACTAAGATCGCAAGTCCTTGAAACTAAGAGTTAATTTTTATTTTTTTTAGGGAAACAAGTTTATAGCTTTTCTTTATTAATCAAAGAAGTTATACAATGTGGAATATTAAGATGTAACTGGAAACTAACATTTCCATAGCTAAACTATGGGCAACATTATTGGTTTGTCTCCTAATGAACTTCACATCTGAGTTCGCTAAATTAGTCATCAACAAGTGTCTACAATCATGAATTATGGCCATAAAATCAGAGACACCATCCCCTTTGTAAATACTGTCTACTACAACTTTAGAGTCCGTTTCAAAATCCATATTTACCAAATTGAGTTATTTCGCCCATTGCATTGCATGCAAAAGTCCAGTTGCTTCCCCCATATCGACATCAAGTGAAGGGGTGAATGAAGTCGTACGACCTGCTACAAAATTTCCTTCCGCATCTCTAATACAGGCTCCAAATCCGACCTTATTAAGTGAAGTGGAGAAGGCTGTGTCAACATTGCATTTGAATCTCCCTACAGTCAGCTTTATCCATCTAGTAATCTCATGGTGCGTGTTATTGGCAGTGTTGCAGAGATTCATTACCTGGGCATTCTTCCAGCTGCTCAAAAATGAATTAGCTCTCTCACCAATTTGTTGGGTCGTTTCCACAATATTGTTCCACACTTTATTGTTTCTATGCTTCCATATGCTCCATAGGGCGACTGAAAAAATTTGTTGTTGTGGGACATCGAACTGTTGAAGAACAACAAAGATTACCTCGGAACAAGAGAGACTAGGCGAGCACATCTGTTGAATAGAATTCCAGAGACTTAACCGCTGCCAACAACCAATACTTTTGTTGCACTCAAAAAATAAATGTTTCCCATCTTCATCATGGTCATTACAAACAACACAAATATTAGGGCAATCAACTCCTTTTGCAAGTAAACGCATCCGGGTCGACAAACAATTTCGACATATGCGCCAAAGGAAATTCTTAATCTTTAGAGGAAGTTTGAGTTTCCATATGGTACTCCAATGTCTAGGAACTCTGTGTTGTAGCAGAACATCAGTATTGTGGATAATATCTCTGTAAGCACTGCGTACTGAGTAAATACCATTTTTCTCATATCTCCAAGTGGCTGTATCCGATCGAACAGAAGGTAAAAGAGGAGTCTGCAAGATTTGACTAGCTGTTCCAGGATCAAAAACATAACGAATAAATGACCAACAGTGAGTGCATCCCACATAACCTGCACTTCCGTTAGGGGCTGAAGGCAAACAGGGTCTTGTAACCAAGATTGATTCCATACTGAAATAGATTCCCCCGTTCATATGCTCCACTTTAACCCTCTTTGAAGAACCTCTCTAGCGTTCCATAAACTACTCCAAACATAGCTTGGATTATGTCTTATAGAAGCGCTGAAATAATCACTATGCGGATAATATTTAACGTTGAGTAATTGAGCGATGAGTGCATTGGGGTTAGAGATTAGTTTCCAAGCCTGTTTGCCAATCATAGCCAAATTAAAAGCTCTAAGACTCTTAAAACCCATTCCTCCAAAATTCTTTGGTACAGAGAGACGTTCCCAAGATAACCAATGCATACCTCTGGAGTTTGTGGAATTGTGACCCCACCAGAAAGCATTTAACATTCTCTCAATTTCAATGATGAACGTTCCTGGCAATAAGAAAATGCTCATCACGTATGTCGGTATTGATTGCAGAACCGATTTGATGAGAATTTCTCTCCCTGCCTGTGAAAGGCATCTGTTGCTCCATGAGTTGATCTTGTTCCATATTCGATCTTTCACAAACTTAAAAGTTGCCTTTTTTCTCCTTCCAATCATAGATGGAAGTCCCAAGTACTTGCTTGTGCCTAGAACCTGCTTGACCCCAAGAACTGTTGCTATACGATCCTGACAATCCGTAGGTGTGTTCCTGCTACAATACATCTCTGATTTTTGCAAATTAATTGCTTCCCCTGAAGCAGCCTCATATGCAGATAAAATATTCTTCATTGTCATTGCTTCCTGGTCACGGGCTCTAAAGAATAAAAAACAGTCGTTTGCGAATAAAAGATGTGATATCGTAGGAGCACCTGCGCAAATGTGTGTACCATTGATCACCTCTCTTCTCTCTACATCACGGATAAGTGCATATAGTCCTTCAACATAAAGAATAAATAAGTACGGTGATAAGGGATGAAACTAAGAGTTAATTAACAGGCTTATTTAATCACCCGGTCCCTTAACTTAATTGATTGTCTCTTTTTGGTCCCCTACCTATAATTTGTAATTTGATCCCTTATGTTTTGCTCTGTTACTAGTTTTAGTCATTTCTGTTAGTTTCTCTAAAAAAACGTTAACTTATGTACCAATTTATTCCCCTATATTTTGCTCAGTTACTAATTTTAGTCATTTCTGTTAACGTTTTTTTGAGAGAAACTAACATAAATGACTAAAACTAGTAACAGAGCAAAACATAAGGGACCAAATTGGTACAAATATATATCATATAAAATGCGACCAAAAGGCATAAATACAAACTAATAGAGTAAAAATAACGAACCTTCTTCCTCTCAAATAAAATAATAATAATAACGTACCTTTTTTTGCTTTTTTTTTTTTTGACAAAATGTGCTTTTTCATAGATTTTTTACGTGAAATAATTAAGGGTTAATAGGTCTTTACCCCCTGTAATATAGGTCATTTCTAGTTTTCTACCTGTAAAATTATTTTTTTGATTTACCCCCTGTAAAATATTTTTGTTTTGATATACCCCCTTAATAGGCCAAACAAAAACGAAAATTTCTTGAAAAATAAAATAAAGTAAAAACCTATCAACCCAATAATTAATCATTTATAAAATTATTCACAACTGTTGTTATCGGTTTTTTTTTTTTTGAGGAAAACTGTTGTTATCGTTAAAGCTATTAAAAGTCTCACATTTAAAAATAATTTTAGAATTTGAAGGGTATATCACAATGTTAATCGGTTTTGTAGAGTCGGGTTAAGTCATAACTCATTCTAGTATATTGCAAAAAAATTGACTATTTTTTAGTGATGCGTTAGCCTATCACAACAAGAGATCTCACACTATGAAACTATTTGGACTGTGTAACCCTTAGGTAGCAGATGGCAGCTGAGATTCACTACTACAAACTGTGAGAATTAACGTAAGCACTGAATTCAATCTGGGACTGTCACTCATAAAAAGATTCACTTCGGTCTCTAAGTCCAGAAAGACTTCATCCTTCACAAAAGTAACAAAAGTCAATGTGATACTTGTCACATTGCAAAAATAGGCAAGCGACTTAGCGTCATGCATTAACTTAGCTAAATGGGTTTAAACTAAGGGTTAAGACATTGGAGATCCTCAATTCAAACTAGAGCGAACGAGAAAAATACTAATGTAACAACTAAGCACCAAGAGAAAGGGTTTGTTAAGATTCTTGCAAGGGTTTTATATGTACAAAATGGGCTTTATTCTACTTTTTATAAGGAGAGATAACCCTTTTAGTTTTACCATGAATAGTGTTAACTGTATAATTTTATTCAAAAAAAAATAAAAACTGTATAAGAACCTTTGTTGGAGAAGCTTCTATTTTGTGGTAAAATACATTAAGAATTTTAATCCTATAGAGGGACTAAAGTGTTCATTTACAATTATTGTTAGGGGTGCCATATAGTTTGTTTCCATACCAGATTAAAATGTTATACATGCCTAAAAATTCCAGTTTTTAGAATAAGGTTTAACAAAACTAATTCCAGAAATTTCTGAGAAAGGTCAAAATGATTTTTCACTCTTATTAAACTACCTAGCCATATAGCTGCAAATATTGAACTTCCACTATTAGGGGATCCTACTCTACTAAAATGAGCATTTCTTTTAGAGCAATTCCAAGAATGAAGAAAACAAATTCTTCACTGCAAAAATAAAGTAAATTTTTTTCTGATCTTCCAGAGTGCAAGGCCAGTTCCTTCAGGAAGACGATATAAATGAAAATACAAAAGGAAAGAATAGTAATCAACTGTACACACCACCATTAGTGCAAGGGAGCACAGTCCATATTCATACACAACAATCTACATTCTAACATCTACACCTAAAGTTATAACAACAAATAATAGGAATATATTATAAACCATTCAAAAGTAGCTGGTTCCTGCTCGGCATACGAACTTACAGAATCTCAAAAGAATGCAAAACTTGCAAGTTCACTTGTGTTCCTTATGTTGGAAATACTTTTGAGATCACCATCTCTAGAGGTTTTGGCTCCTTCTTCCATTTGATTTATGATCTGGATTGTCACTTTTGTCTGTATCAGAAGCCTCTCTCTGGCTCTCTCCCTCCGTGTTTCCTGCTTGATTCCTTCTCCGTCTTCGGTCCTGAAATGTCAGCAAAAATATTTGAGAAACAACACATTACAAATATACAAACTAAAATCAATTATTTTTCTTAAAAAGGTGGTCTCAAAGTAGATGTGTCATAGCGTTTATCTCAAAAAATGTTGATTAGAAGTCGTTTTCATTGTTTTCTATACAAATCTATGAAAATTGGAAACAAATTGAAAATTATTGATAGTCCTACATCAAATTAGATGACATGAAAATGTGTGTTGTATGTTGTAAGTCACCTTACATATGGAGGGGCTGACAGGAAAGGATGAGTGAAATGTTGTAGAGTGAAGCCATTAGGACGTTGACTCTCAAGGGCAGTCCTATGATAGGAACTTTGGTATTATGAGGTGCTGAAATCCCTTATTGAGTAGTAGTATGGGATGCTCAGTATAAAGTATTTAAGTGGTTTGGTTCTTCCCTGCCTATGGCTAGCTTTTATGTGAGGGTTCTCCGAGTTCTTTGATACCTACCAACTGGTATTAGAGCTTATCTAAGACCTGTTGAGCCATCCACGCACCAGATGTCGAATCCTTAATGTGAGGGGATGTATTGAGAGTCCTAATAAGTGGGAGGTATCTCTAACTTAGCCAGTTTTGTAGGGTTGAGTTTGGCTCAACACAAATTTTAAGAAAAACACGGGACAATTTTGTAATTAAAAGTAAAAAACAGAACAATTTTGTAGTTTTTCTCATTCCCTATTTCTTTCGTGCCCCCTGCCCTTTTGTTTGGCTTTCTTTTCTAAATGTTTTTATAAAGAGACAAACGTAATTTCATAAAGCACAGATTAGCATACTGCATTGGAAAATATAATAATAAAATGTCAAACCTCTCGAGGTATGGGATATTCCTCCGATTCAAGCATGCGAACAACTTGGGTCATCTTTGGTCTTTTTTCAGAATCTGGATCAACACACCTCAAAGCAGTTAAGAGGGATCGTTTTAGAGCACTTGTTGATGGCCTAGTCTCAATCATGGGGTCCACCACCTCTTCTGAACGCCTACACCCAACCATCATCTTGAGCCAATCAACCAAATTTACCTTTAAGAAACAACCAAAATTGTATCAAGGAAACTAACAAGTCAAAAATGTAGTAATAGGAAGAAAATTATGAATAAAAAGGGCTCGTGTACTTCTAGTGTTTCTTGTTATATAAACAATATGGTAATTTTGGAAAATGCATTTTAAAAATAGATTGAATATTTTTGAAAATTCTGAAAATTTTCAAAATATTGTTTTCAGTGTTTGCGAAAATGCATTCTTTTTAATCACCTTCCATCTTCTCTCTAATACAATTTTAAAGGAAAATCTATAACCATATGGCATGCCAGAAAGCTACAAAGTAAAAATTGAAAGTGTTGTTAGAAAGTAAATAGGCCCTTATGTTGTCATTCGCACCAATGTGTTTCATTCTTCAAATGCAAAATTCATTTTATGATAGAGAATAGTAAGAACTAAGAATATGAAGTGTACATTAATAAAAGAATATTAGAGTAATTACGATTTTCTACAGAAAACTAATGGCAGTAACACACCTCGGCTGCTGGTCGGCTATAATCGACCGGATCTCTTCCGGTAATTGCTTCAAGAAGCAATACACCAAAGCTATAAACATCACTCTTCTCATTTAACAAGCCAGAATTGGCATATTCGGGGGCTACATATCTGTACAAATGCAGCACAAGCATGCAAAAAAGAATGAGCTAACTATGGAAGCAGATTTAATTTCTATAACATTACAAGTAATGAACAAAAAAGACAACTTTGTGATTTTATCGAATGTCGACTAGAATGTGCTTGAATTGAAATTCAGAGGTGACAATTAATCGTTAATTTCTGACATGGTCAACGCTTTTATTAGTAAAACAGAATGGACATACTCTAGTGCCTCATATATCTTAACAAATGTGACGCAAGCGTGAAAAGGATGAGCCAATTACAGACAGCTACAACTTCTCCGCGTGTATAATTGGTTTAAGCAATAAAAATATTATTTATGTTAATTTTTGTGTTCAAATGGATATCTACCATGTTTTGGCAAAAACATTACAGATTTTTAAGGCAAAGTATACTACTTATTATGAATATATTGTAATTATGACTAGACTATGGGAATGACATCACTAAGGAAAATAAAAATTGACTAAATATACTTTCTTAATTTGCAGTATTAAAAGTGCATATGTCACCATGTCTAATAAAATAAGTATTAATAAAGAAACTAGAAAACAAACAATATTCTAATTACTGACTTTGTAAAAAAATTTGAAAAATGAAGCTTACCCAAAAGTACCCATTACTCTAGTTGTAATGTGACTTTTTCCAGCACCAAGTAACTTAGCAAGTCCAAAGTCAGAAATTTTAGCATTAAAGCTATCATCAATTAGAATATTGCTCGACTTAATATCTCGATGTACAACTTTTGGCTCAATCGCCTCGTGCAAGTAAGCCAGCCTACAAGGTATAATAATCAATCAAATTAATCATAGATAAAAAGGAAACTCATTCAACAAAATAAACCCGGGAAACTTGTTGATCAGTGGTTTTTTATTCAAGAAGAAATGAGCATACGCTTTGGCTGTTCCAAGAAGAATTTTCACCCGAGCTTCCCAAGTAAGATAGCCATGCTGCCGCATTGCTCCGTGAAGCCATTGTTCTAAATTTCCATTGTTAACATACTCGTAAATCAGTAACCTGAAATAAATAGCGAATTCAATATAAATTAAATCTGCAAAAAATATAAATCGGTACTAATAGATTAGGAAGGAAATGCAATTGTGATATAAATCCATGTTATTCACCAATGCTAGAAAAATGTAAATACTTGATTTTTGAAGCATTTGATAGATTTTTAAGATGAAGACAATGATGATGCAAACATTAACCACATTGTAAGCTTTTATGGACGTAAAATTATAGTCAAACCCATACATAACACAAACAATAAACAATTTGCTACCTGTGAGTGCCTTCAATGCAAAAACCCAAAAGTCGAACCAAGTTCTTATGCCGCACATGACCAATAGCCTCAACTTCCACCCTAAATTCCTTTTCAGCTTGTCCTCTGCATGACGAACATTAACAGTTATTTGATAAACTAACGGCATTTGAGACATGCTAATAAAACATGAAATCACAACATTATAAAACCTTGTTCATATTTCAAAACTAAAAACTAAAGGCTGCAACGAAACTATTAAGGAAATCACTTACAAATTATTGAGGAGTTTCTTAACGGCCACAGGATTCCCATTGATAAGTTGACCTCGATAGACAACTCCATAACCACCTTCACCAATAATATTGTCTTTTGCAAACCTATTTGTTGCAAGTTCAAGGTCCCTTAACGTAAACCAGTGACCCCAGCCAAGGTGAGAGAATTCAGGCAGACCAGAACACGGCGATGGCGCAGATATAGGATGTGACGAAGACCTATAAGCCGAAATGCTCCTAAAACCGCCGCTATCTTCACCTGACTGAGAGCCATTCAGATCTTTCTCTAAACGATTAAATGAGCCTGATTGACTACTATTATCTCCATTCTTTGTTTGGATCAAAACCTTTCCAGAATCGCCATCACTAAACTTATCATTCAAGCTCATAAAAGAACCATTATGCGGATGATTATTCGATGAAATTTGATCAACACTAATTTCTTTGATCTCTTCTGAAATAGATAAAATATGGCCAAGAGGAAGCATGCCGCTCTTGCCTCTTCTAGACTTCTTTCTTAAAGTAAGACATATTGATAAAACCACAAGAATGATTATAATGAACAAACCAACCACTATTCCCATTAATACCCATGCTTTCAATCCAAAAACATTTGTTTTCTTTGACAACCCTGAATTTAGATCAGATGCCATTTTGTTGTTGTCAAATAAATCTGCAAATATCAGAGTTGAAATATTAGAAGCCACTTTGATACATACAACAAAAAGTTATGATGACACCAAACTTCTCCACCAGGCAAATTTAAGCGAAAAATCAGATCAAAGTATAATTTCTAAGTATACATTAAGATTTATGTGATTTTGCACACGCGGAGGTTTGAGAAACTTAATCATACATCTGGCCATTCAAAATCTCAGCAACAAAATATATTATCAATGCTACTATATAAAAAAAGTAAGCAATATATGATGGTCACATACCAACAGAAGTTCATTTCCAGATAATAAAAGAGGGAGATAAATGGTTTGAACAAAAACTGCATTATGGTCAGAAATTCACATCCCAACTAATCAGGCATAAATGAATCATATATAATTACAAAATAAATGAAAGGAAATGTCTAACAACCAAAGACATTGAAAAATACAAAATTAGGAAGCTTAATAACAAAGAAAATTGGTTTTCATGTAACAATTGAAAAACAAATAAACAACAAAGACTAAAATAGGAAAAAACATCCTAGTAAAGTTTCAAAATTAAGCATCCAAAAAAATAAAAAATTCGAGACAAGTTACTAAACAACCAATGCAACAAAACAAAACACAAAAAGAACAATCCTTGGTTTTTAACAACAATGTAAAGCAAAGACTTAAAATTACATAAACATGTTAATTTGACCAAGAAAAAAACCAAAGACAACAACAATTATTTGAAACATAAAATGTTCAATGAATACCTTTCCACAACACAAAATCCTCCACAAAACTAGATCTATTCACCTCCCAAAAACCTCATTCATGTAACACCCCAAATTCAGACCCATCATAAAAAACCTCAAAAAAATCAAATTTTGCTATCTGGGTTTACTAAAATGCTCAAAAGGGTATCTAATTCCAATCTCAAAAAATGAAATTTCTAAAAAACCCCACAAAAAAGCAGTTATTTGACCCTTATGTAAGTAGTTGGAGGGAAATGGAGAAGAACACAAGAAGCACATGAAAATCTGAGGAGAAGCAAATGGGGTGGTGGGGCTAAGAAGAAGAAGAAGGTATTGAATTATCAGTGGTAGGTGATGGGCAGTGACATGACTCACATTACATACAGTAAAAGAGAAGGTTTCAAAAACAATACTAACTTTTCTTTTCTTTCTTCAAATCTTCACATTACATTACATTTTACATATTAATCTCTTTTGGTTAGTCTTCAATCTCTTTCTTCTTCTTCTTCTCTCTCATCAATGTCTCTCTCTCTCTCTCTATCTACTTTTTCTATGTTCCATTCTACTTGTACTTTGTATTTTTAATTCTTTTTATTATTCATTAATGTTTGTTTAGCATGCTGGAATTTTCAATTCTTTTTTTTTTCTCTTATCTAAGAAAAATTTGCATAAAAAAAGAATGTTCCAACATATCAATTTTTTTATTTTGCATAACATTCTTTAATTTTTCATATAATTCTTGATGCATAAATTGTTTTTTCATTCTTGTAAGATCACTTTCTTTTTTTATTATGGTTTTAAAAAATCAAACTCGCAGATTAAAACATGTGTTTCAATATATCAAATCTTTTTGCATATTTTTAACATCTTAAGAAACTCTTAGGAAAACACATTATTCTTTGTTGACAAATATAACGTCTTATTTAAAAGACTTTGACAATTCAATTTGATCTCTCATAATTTTCTTACGATCCGATTCAATTTAATTTATGCCAAAACTGTTACAGTTGCAAAACTTAGCTGACGATTTTGTAATTTTTTTAGGGGTCAAAATCTCAATTTTGTGAAAGTTAGGGAGCGAAAACTGCTATTAAGCCAAAATTCTAAGGGACTAACTAAATTTAAGCTTACATCTAGTGTAATACCAAATTCTCCATCCATACTTATCACCGTTTTATAGTGAAATTTTGCCTGTTTTTGAAGACATTTGATTCGACATTTTTTGGGGTTCGAATGGTCAAAATCAGCGTTCGAATTGTCGTAACAACATAAAAATAAAACGTATTTTTATGGGCTAGATTTGTTCCAATTTTATGAGGGATACTTTTACTATAAATATAGACCTTGTATCAGATGTAAACCTTGAGATAGAGGGGGCTGAAACAAGGGTTTAGAAGGCAACACAAAATCTAGGGTTTGTATAAAGTTTGCTCTTGACAACAAACACTAGGGTTGGGTTGATTCACGTTGGGAAACATTATTAAGATTGAGACTCTTGGTCACGGGAAGAGATTGGGGCTTTGAGTAGAATTAGGCGGGAGACTTATTCTTGTAACCCATTGATATCTCTTTTGTAAAGTTACTCATCATTATAGTGAAACGGAGGACTGCTCTCTCCCCATTTGGACCGAACTGGGTAAACAAATTCTCTTGTGTTCTCTCTTTCTTTTCTCTCGCTGTTTTCTATTTTTGTTTGTGATTATAACTTCCATACACTTTGTTTTGGTTGCTTGACTATCACTTGCTCCACACATCAAGTTTATTATTGGTGTGATTTTTCATCGAATTCACAACACAAATCATATCATTTTTTCTGTCAAAAAATCTCTTTTTTTGTGTGAATGCATCAATCCTCATCCAAAAATGGAGGAAAACTAATACTGTGTTTTGCTCTCACATTTAGGGGCACTTTAACATTGAGTTGATTTGAAATTTTTAATTGTATTTATTAATTGATGTGCAAAGTTTTAAACAATTTTTCAATTTTTTGTTATGTTTTAACCTTTTGGTTTTGAAGATAAAAAATGTTACGATAATTAAGTGTTTGAGGCAAATAAGCTTGATCAATAATTATATTTAATAGAATATACATTTAAGTTCTTTCAACAATTCGTCGTTAACTTAAATTCATTAATCACGTAAGTCAACACTCCAACCACTTGGTAGACAATTGTCAATATAAATCAAAGGAAGTATCATCCCAAACCCTTCTACATCAATTCCAAACACACAAAAGAAAGGGAAAGGAAAGGGAAAAACACTATGCATGTTACAACCCTTGAGGTAACAAAACTGTTTGTTGAAGGCATCACTTAACTAAATAGCCAATAAGGGATATGAAGGCCCTCCACTATATTGATATCACTATAGGAGCATGTGAATAGAGAAAGGGAAAGAAAGTCCCACATTTGCTATCAAATAATTAAATGTGTGTTATCCATTAGACAATTTTAGCAGAAGGCTACACTACACTATGGAAAGCAATGATTGGTTTGAAAGGCCTAAGTTTGCATACATTCATATGACACATGAGCAAGGTCTGTGATTTGTTTCTATGGTCCCATAATTCTACTTTAGGTAAAATTATTGTGGTCCAAGCTAAATGCTTTATCAAACAGAACCCTTTTTTGTTTTTACTTCCATATATCCACCTAAAGTAGACATCTTAGTGACTCAGCATATGGAGGGTATCTAGATATTCAATTGCAATTTTTCAAACGCATAAAAGGGTAGCATATGCATTGCTTCACGTATCAAGCTACAAGAGGATATTATTCTTTGGTCTTAGTCATTATAAAGCTATATGTTTAAGAATATGGACTTATATCCCTTTATGAAAATGTGTAATTCCCTAATTATAAATCTCATGACTTTTCTTGTAGCATCTATCTATTTGTAACTCTAGCTCCTATTTTGTGTATTTATTATTTTATATAATGTATGTGTTCTATTAACTTTAAATGATTTTTGTGAGCTCATAAATCATACCTCTTCTTTTTCTTTTATATCTTATTTCTTCACTTCTTCCTCGATGTGAAGGCAGTAGATCGGACTTTCAAGAGATAACTCCTTAATTTTGTGCCTTAAATCTTTTGTATTCCTTCTAAGCAGGAAACAGTTGAAATTTCCATCTAACTACATACCTTCAGAGATGATTTCATGAACTATCTTTTGAAATGTTCATTAAGAAAACACTTAAGATAATGTTAAAAATTACTTAATTATCATAACTTTTTTGGGTAGTAAAAAATATATATCATTTAGCTCAAGTCTCAACCCAGGCTTGTCCGGCCAGACGTCGTGTCGTTGTGCGGGATATATATATTCGTGAGTGCTTAGTTTGTTCACAAAGTGGGTACCCTAAGGACAAACCCTTTGGAGTCCCTCTTCTCTTATATAAATACTACCAATATGTGTGTTCTTTCGAATGTGGGACTACCATATTTTTTAATTCACACAACATTAGTTCTAAGTCCCAAGACTTGGAGTTTAGTCTTCCAACTTTTCACCCAATGCCATACATGAGTTCCAACATCAGTTCCTTTCTCCTCATTGGAGAATAATCTCCTCGGCGCCAAAATCCTCTCTCTGCCATACCCTACGCCTCCTAGAATGAGCATTCTCACCAGCGCATCTTTACCCTACTCTACTTCAGAACACTTTTAATTAACATAATTAGCAATAGAGAAATGATATTTGTACAACCCTTTTGTAACAACTTTTTGACAACTTTCTCTCTCATACTCATATAATATTCTTATTTTCTCTCTTCCTTTTTCTCTCTCCATTGTTTTTGACCAATAAGAAGAGAGAAAAACAAAGTTGTCACTAAAGTTGTCCTTAAATGGATGTCAAAATATCAATGCTCTTAGCAATAATGCTTTGCTTGAGTATACTGTAGTGTACTATAAATCCGATCTATGGTAACTTCTTTTTAATTTTGATCTTTTATGATTAGTAAAATGGTCCATGCTTATATATATATTTTGAACAAGACAAAATAAAATATATTAACCACCTAAAAGGTTCTCTAGAGCACAAGAAGTGCACATTAAGAACAAAGATCCAAAAATTAGTTACAAAAAAGTGAACAAAGAAACCTAACTACAGAACTAACCCAGATAGAACATAGGATTAATCCACCAATAAATAAGATTAAAAGTTAAGCCTGAGTTTTTTTTTGCTGATATCCATCTAAAAGATAACATTTTAACTTTATCAAGCAAGTGTTCAATCGACTTTTCCTTTTGTTGAAAACAACGATAATTTTTTTCCTTCCTGATGAACAAGACACACGCAAGCCAGATAATATGAAAACAATAATATATTTTCTTCAAAAACCCTACTAGAGCATCAATATACAACAAGTGATCATACACTTCTAAAGGGTTTACTGAATGAATACGTATTCATTGTTTGACCAATAATCAAATGCTCCCAAAAAATCGCATCCCAAATATAAATGATTGATGTTTTTCTCACGACGGCAACCGCTAACATACACATTCATGTTTTGTTAAATAATTTCACGCCGAACCAAGTAGTCTTTTATAGCTAACCAATTCTGTAACAAACACCAACCAAAAATAATAACTTTTAATTAGTTTTTCCTCAATCGACAAATGTTAAACATCTCTAATGACGCCGCCAATTCCAAACATCTCGTGTTTATATAGATAATCTATTTGCTTCTCTATGGTCTATATGTGTGAATGATGAGGCATAAACCTGTATAATAAGATGGAAAAATAATTAAGCAAGATTCTTATTTAACTAGACATATTCCATGTAGATAGACCAGCTGGCTGGACCACAACCGTTTTAATTTACTTAATTAATATGAATAAGAACTACATCCAAATCCAACAATCCTATGATGGAAAATTACTCAATTATTTGTGTTACTTGGCCGCACGACTGTGTTCTCATCCTATATATGTTGCAATTGCATTTGCATTCCATTCCAATAATATACAATCTAATATATGATTGGCAGCATGTTTTGTTTTGCAAGCTCAGATTCAAGAAAATGCATGTATATATCCTAATAATTGTTATACCTTTAGTCATCATCACAATGTTACAGCTAGTTTTTTTTTCCTTCAAAAGAATTTATCTTTTCAAAGATAGTGATAAGTGTCCGTTAAAACTCACATGAATAACTGTGAAGTGGTATATTCAAATCCAAATAAAGATGTCTAATCTAATAATATGAACATTGTGCTAAGTTTTACGGACAACAATTCATTTTAATTTATGCATGAAAATACAATTTTAGACCACGAATTTGTTCAGCTAATCAAACTCTAATTATTTTATATCAAATTACGCATACTGTAATTTCACCCTTTGAATAAAAAGTGTGAATTTTTTATTTGAACCTCAATTCTTGCATATTACAACGTCTCTACTAATTATAGTATTTTACTATGCTAACAGGGAGAATCAAACTTTAATTTAATTAGTCAATTTTTTTTTTACAAAAATTTGTCACTCATTTCCTTTCTTAAACATAAGAAATTTGATTTTTTACGTTTTGAAATACAACAAATGATAGTTGATACTACCTTTTCAAAGTCATATAGTTTAATTTAAATAAAACTTTTTCTATCTTTTATATTCTATACCTTATAATGGTTGACCAAAAAGGGAGGTGCATGCCACCCACATCATATATTTTAACAGATAAAAAACAAAGTTAAGGCTTGTCTTCTGCCGACAATTTTCAAGTACATTTTTACACAAGAAAGTAAATTAGAGTCAACCTGACAATCTCATTTGCCTTCTATGGTTAGATTTCATCATGAACCTAAGGTTAAAAAATGCGAGCTTAATTTGTACTTTGATAAATCAATAACTAATGTAAGATGTTTATGCACAGATTTGTTCACTTCTTTAATACAATACAGAATAATTTTCACCCAAAGAGGAAAAAAGTACCATTCAATTACGTCTCTTGGCTTATCTCGAGTACTACTTGACCCTCTTAAAGGGTCCTTCATGTCCTAAATATTCATTGCACCACAGTTATTGGGGCCCATCCTAAAATTTAACAAAGTTTCCCCACAACAAAACAAAAGCTTCGCATTTAGTTTTTTTTTTTTTGGGTGGTAAAAT